>UMIB01031383.1_pt1 | contig 14134 bp, 10 predicted proteins | sample 1965641 | NCBI WGS metagenome assembly UMIB01 (sample SAMEA4836110, study PRJEB28245) | human gut metagenome | biome: gut microbiome; material: fecal sample | place: Denmark | collected 2008
TCCTATTAGCCAGCGCCCAAAAAGACTTGTCTATGTGCTCCTTCCGATTGTTTGGGTTGCAGAAACCGAAGGATAAGGAAGTGTGGAGTACAGAGGTTACCGAAGAGGACCTTAAAAATGCTATAGAAGATGAGTTCGGCGTAAAATACAGCAAGGATTGGAAAAGGTTACTTGAAGCGCCCACAGATTTAGTTGGCGTGTATTCTATCAGAAAAGGGGTGAAGGTTATCGGGAACCGTGCTTTTGGATCTTGTGATTTCCTCACAAGTATCATTATTCCTGATAGTATGACAAGTATTGGGCATTGCGCTTTTTCTGGCTGTCATTCCCTCACGAGTATCAATATTCCTGATGGCGTGACAAATATAGGGGATTGGGCTTTTGATGAGTGTAAATCCCTTAAAAGCATCAACATTCCAAATAGTGTGACAAGTATTGTGAAAGGCGCTTTTGAGGATTGTGGGGCCCTCACAAGCATCAACATTCCAGACGGCGTAACAAGTATTGGGTGTTTCGCTTTTTCTGGCTGTGAATCACTTACAAGCATCAACATTCCAGACGGCGTAACAAGTATTGGGTGTTTCGCTTTTTCTGGCTGTGAATCACTTACAAGCATCAACATTCCAGACGGCGTAACAAGTATAGAGTATAAGACTTTTTCCGGGTGCATATCTCTTAAAAGCATCAACATTCCAAACGGTGTGACTAGTATTGAGGATTTCGCTTTTTCTGGCTGTGAATCACTTACAAGTATCAACATTCCAGACGGCGTGACTAGTATTGAGGATTTCGCTTTTTCTGACTGTGAATCACTTACAAGTATCAACATTCCAGACGGCGTGACTAGTATTGGGGATCAGGCATTTTCTATCTGTGTCTTTCTCACAAGCATTATCATTCCAAACAGCGTGACAAGTATTGGAAGTGGAGCTTTTGCTCACTGTTATTCCCTTACAAGTATCAACATTCCAGACAGCGTGACAAGTATTGGGGGTTACGCTTTTTCTGAATGCAAATCCCTTAAAAGCATCAATATTCCAAACAGTGTGACTAACATTTGGCATGGCACTTTTAAGGGTTGTAGTTCCCTTACAAATATCATCATCCCAGACTGTGTGACAAGTATTTTGGATTACGCTTTTTCTGAGTGTGATTCCCTCACGAGCATCAATATTCCAAATGGTTTGACAAGTATTGGGGAAGGCGCTTTTGAGGGTTGTGGTTCCCTCACAAGCATCAATATTCCGGGCAGTGTGACTAACATTGGGTATAACGCTTTTTCTGAGTGCAAATCTCTTAAAAGCATCAACATTCCAGACAGTGTGACAAGTATTGGGGGATGGGCTTTTTCTGGCTGTGATTCCCTTACAAGGATCAACATACCTGACAGTGTGACTAACATCTGGCAAGGCGCTTTTAAGGGTTGTAGTTCCCTTAAAAGTATCATCATTCCAGACAGTGTGACAAGTATTAGGGAAGGCGCTTTTGAGAATTGTGGTTCCCTCACAAGCATCAACATTCCAGACAGTGTGACAACTATCGGGAGAGGCGCTTTCGTCAATTGTACTTCTCTCACGAGCATCAATATTCCTGATGGTGTGACAAGTATTGGGGAAAGGACCTTTGAAGGATGTGACAGTCTTCCCTCCCAAGTCAAATCCGACATCATCCAACGTTTTGGTAAAAATGTCTTTTAATCATGATAGTAATAGATTCCAAGCGCAGAAAGCGGAAAACATATTGAAGGAATATCCTGATGCAGTGATTGGCGATGTCACAAGGTTAGCCACAGGCAGCTGGCTGAGAGTAGGTCCGCTCTATCGCCACGGAGAAATCCTTATGCCACAAGCATTGCAACATCGCTACAACTAGGCTTCTGTAGAATACGTAATATATGTCTCCTGAACAAAAGTGCGACAGTTGTCGCACTTTTGTTCAGGATGGCAATCAGTGTTGACCCTTCGAGGTCTAATGGCATATAACCACCTCAACTATTGCAAAAACACTTTATGTTATGGCCAACGGATTATAATCCTTTCACCTTTCTGAGTCGGAATCACCAGCACTTCGCCCTCACGGGTTACATCGCCCTTATTACCTGTCACCGTCGGCTCTCCACTTTGCATAGATGCAGGCAAAGCAATACGGCAAGTTCCGCCCTGCTCTGGATAAATGCTGATTTGCTGCACCTTGCCACCTTTTTGCTCGGCAGACACAAGGAAGGCGCCCATGGCACGCAGATCCTGGAAAGAGATATCTTGCCATGAAGCTGGAACAGCAGGGAAAATTCGAATGATACCAGTATGGCTCTGCATCAGCATCTCTTGTATTCCGGAAGCGAAGGCGAAGTTTCCTTCGAGCGTGAAGGGGCGATAGGTAAACTTTGACTTACCACTATTCGTCTGGTCGCCATTGGCATGGAAGGTGTTGGGCAAGCAGAAGCATTCGGCAAAGGTCTTCAGGGCCTGAGCGGCACCCTCGCCGTCAAACGCACGGGCTTTCATGTTGCCAAACCAACTGTAGGAATAACCGCACCACCAGTCCGGGCCCACTTCCTGCATGCGTTTGAGCGTTGCATTGATGATCTTTTGGAACTCCTCTCCCTGATTGTAGTCAAGCAAGCCTAACGGATGAATTGCCATGGCGTGGGAGAAGTGGCGATGCGACTCGTTATAGGGGAAACCTTTGGCGAAAGTGAGTGAACCCGCCTCATCCAGATCAAAGGCTGGCAATTGTTTTCCTACTTTTTCCCAATGCACCGCCTCGTCATTCAAATTCAAAGCCGCGGCCATTTCGGAAGCAGCCTTGAAGGCAAACTTCATCAAGGAAAGGTCGTAGTTGGTCATGTCCTTGAACCAAGCCTGGATACTATTGTCGAATATTTCGGGACTTGAACTCATTGGCAGGCGACGAAACCCCTGGTTGTCAACACTGGAAAGCTGTTCGAGGAAAGTCGCCACATCCTTCATAAACGGATAAGCCCGTTCTTTCAGAAATACATTATCGGCCGAATATTTCCAATGCAGATAGAAATGCTGCGACAGCCAAGCACTCACCGTCGGAGACATGGCATACTGAATCCAGCCGCCCATCGGCTCGCCAGTCAATGTGCAAACGCCCGGAACGTTAATACCTTCACATTCAAAGTATTGCTTTGTGTATTTCCTATAGACCTCACGTTGGTTCCAAAGCGTATTCAGATAGCCCATCTCTTCCTGCAAATGGTTTCCCATATAGGATGGCCAATAACTCAATTGCGTATTCAAGTCGTGATGAAAATCACCCTTCCATGGTGGAAGTTTCCCATTGTCGGCAGTCCATACAGCCTGGAGAGAGATTGGAGAAGAGTTCTCACGGGAAGCAGAACCAAACTTGTACATTTCATTGTCGTATTGCTTCTGCAAGACCGTATCGGGTATGGAAATGGAAGAGGCTTCCCAATAGTTGTTCCAATAGTCCATGTGGGCACTGTAGTCCGAGTCCACACCACGCTCCAGGGCTTGGAAGGTTGCTTCCGAAGCCTTGTCGGACGACAATGAAGAAGAGACACTCCAAACGCCATACAACTTTTTGCCTTTTTGTTTCCAACGAACATTCACGTCGTAATAGAATCCACCCCATCCCGGCTGATGATAGGTTATTTGCTGCTTCTCAGTCCGTAGCGTTCCTTGTTCATAGCCCAGACGACGCAAATCTAATCCTGTCACCGGATCGTTATCACCAGCAGCTACAGGCTTGTTGTATTGCGGTGCTATCAAACTGGGGCATATTGTGTCGGGGAGGTCTTCAAAAACAAACCAGCCCACAGGCTCAGTGGCATGGACAAAAGTCTTCAGTGTCGTGCCATTATCCCAACGGGCCTCGCACAACGCATTGTTCAGATACAGACGTATGTCGCTAGGTTCACCTAATTTTTCCAAAGGAAACTCAAGGGCAGCTCCTGGTATTTTCGAAGGAGCAGGCAGCTGGTCATAAGGCCAGTCGTATTTCTTCTGAACCGGCAGATAGTCGCCCTTTTGCACTTGACTATATACCCACGAGAAACGGTTGTTGGATCCGGAGATACTATCCATAGGTCGAAGGTCCCAAAGGTCGGTACGGTCCAGGGAAAAACGTAGAGCCGAATCCATTTGCCATAGCAAAGCTCCAACAGTCGCATTGCCCAATGGGATGCCCTCGTCCCAGCTTCTCGCCAACTGTGTGAACTGCAAATCGCTTGCCAAAGGCTTTTCTCTCCAGTCTATCTTCACTTGGCATGAGCACAATATTCCGCCAATCGAAATCAGACCCAAAAGAAGAAAAGACTTTCCACATCGCCTGACACCCATTATAATCTTCACAAGTCCGCTTTCACGTCCTGCGACGAGTTCATTCAAGTATTTCTTAGGTTCAAACCTCATGTTATGGTGTTATTTTGGATATTGGTATCACATTTTGCACCACAAAGATAGTGTTTTTATCTCAACAGATGGCATCAACGATAGAAAATCTGCATTTGAGAAGTTCAAAAAATAAAAATGCAGAATTTGTAGGTCGAATGTTTCTCCGCTGCAAGGTAGAAGGAATTAATACGTGCTCCTACCTATATTCTTTGGCCGTCTTCATCAAGTCATAGTACATCAAGCGTGTGTTCAACGATGTTTCTGAGGTGATCTGACGGTAGTTCTTTTCTTGCTGTTCACTACTGAAAACCGTTTTGAAACCGTTTTGCGCATAAAATGCAATAGTTATTGGCTCGTTATATGCATCCACTATCATAAATCGGCATCCAGTCTTGTTGTATGGCTCTAAGAACCATAATTTTATATAATTCAACACATCGCTACCAATATGTAACGAACGGAAATCTTTGGAAACTCCCAATCGTGCGACCAAAACGGCAGGATAGTCTTTTAATGATTTGATATGAGGAACGTCTGCCTCTATCTTTTTCTTTCTTGCATTTGGCAAATCGCTCACCCTCACTCCAGCATTGGCAAGTGTAAAAGCACATACCACTGCCTGAGTTTTTTCATCCTCCTTAAAACAATAGGTCTTACCCAACAATTCCTTTGAATATGCAAAGCAGTCGTTGGTAAAGAACTCGTCAAGATCGTGGTCTCCACAAGTAAACCCTTGAATATCCTCTGGTTTTACCACAGGATACAGACTACATTTATCTTCCAGGAAACTCATTTGTCACCAAGATGCGCTTTAGCCAACATACGACGCAATTTGACGAACCCCCTTTCAAGGGCCTCCTCGTCTGCCTTTTTCTCTTCCTCAGAGCGGTTGAGATAACGCTGGTAGTTTGCCTGCGCCTCGGCTTCAAACCGCTGAGCCACTTCACCAGTCAGTACTGGCATGGATGCTATCGGTAGTGCCATTTTTTTCAACTTTGTTTATTCCTTTGCAAAGGTACTCAAAATAATTGATAACGAGCCCATTTTTACGTTTATATTTGCAGGACAACGTGATTTTCACTATAATTGTTTGTCTATATAGGTATATGCAAGAAGAACCTCATACCTTCCTTACCTATTTTTTCTTCATTCTATCTCGCCATGATTTGTCCCAAATGTGGAATTTTAGATAGCTGACGACTGTTGCGAGCCAGCAAGGACGGGATTGGGTTGTGAAGGAAAGCACGTGGACTTGACACAGTGGGACAGCCACCTCATAAAATCCTAAGACTGCACTACCCTTTCTGTGAGAAGTGACTCCGAAGGGATTCAAACCCTTGACCTTCAGAACCGGAATCTGACGCTCTATTCAGCTAAGCTACGGAGCCAATTGATAAAAATCGGGTGCAAAGATACGGCATTTTTTCCAAACCGCAAAATATTCCCGCGAAAAAACGCCGTATCTTTGCCTCCAGGGTCAAGGGCAGCAAGACAAGGGTGGGAGCAATAGCACGTCAGGCTAGGTCGAGGCTGAGGGATTGCACCAACCTGCCCACGGCAGTATTCTCCTTGACCAGTTGGTCGAGCGTCTCCTTGGGCGAGAGCAGCGGCTTGATCTCCTCCTGCTTGGCCAGACGGATGGAGACCTGCAGACTGCCGTTCTTCAGGCATTTGGCCAGCGTGGCACGGATGCGGCTCTTGATGGTCAGCATCTGGTCGTAGAGGATCTGATTCTCCGCCACGATCTCCACGTTGGGATAGTCGGTGATGACAGGACTGAGGTTTCTCATTCGCGTGGACATAGCCCGCATGTTCTCTGGCATACGGGTGCACATCGCGCGCCATTGGACGAGGAGATCCTCCTCCGTGAAGGCGTTGCGCTCCTCGGCATTCTCCACCTCCACCGTCTGCTCCGCCGTGGGTTTATCCTTGGGGCTCAGGATATCGCCAAAGGACATTCCCATGCTACGCCCGAGATTGAGCTTGGCCGACTTCAGCGCCCCTGCGGGAGGAGCCGTCCTAACTGTCTCGGGAGACTGCTGAGTTGCCGCCCTTTGGTCAGCCTTTTGGTCAGCAGACTGCGACTGATCCGTAGTCGGCTGCACGGTCTGCTGGGCGTGTTGCCGTTTTCTCTGTGCAACCGGGGCCACCTGCGCGCCCCTTTCTGGCTGCACCTGTCGGAGTAGTTTCTGAAACAGGGTTTTCAACTGCTTAGGGCTGCGCCCCGCACCCGCCGCATCGTCCTCGGGCTGGGTGATCTGCGCGATCTCGATGAGCGTCAGTTCCACGAGCAAGCGCTTGTTGGACGACTGGCGATACTGCACGTCGCAACGGTTGGCAATGCGCAGCGCTTGGTAGAGGAAGCGAGCCGGACACTTCTGCGCTTGCTCCCGATACTGCTCGCGCTGGCGGTCGCTGACCTCCAGGAGCGGCAAGGTCTGCGGATCCTTGGCCATGAGCACGTTGCGGATGTGACTGGCCAGTCCGACGATGAAGTTGCCCCCATCGAAGCCCTTCGCCAGCACCCCGTTGAGGAGCAGCATTATGTCGGCCACCTTGTTATCCAGGGCCAGGAAGACGGTCTTGAAGTAGTTGTCGGCATCGAGGACGTTGAGGTCTTCGATGGTCTTCTCGAAAGTGACGTTGCCCTGCGAGAAACTCGCCACCTGGTCGAAGATGGAGAGCGCGTCGCGCATACCGCCGTCGGCCTTCTCCGCTATCACGCCCAGGGCCTCCTCCTCATAGGAGATTTTTTCGCGGTCGGCCACCATCTTCAGTTGCTGGATGATATGGGCCACGGACATTCGCTCGAAGTCGTAGATCTGGCAGCGCGAGAGGATGGTGGGCAGGATCTTGTGCTTCTCGGTCGTGGCGAGGATGAAGATGACATGGGCGGGCGGTTCCTCCAACGTCTTGAGGAAGGCATTGAAGGCCTGCTGCGAGAGCATGTGGACCTCGTCGATGATAAAGACCTTGTAGCGTCCCACCTGCGGGGGGATGCGGGTCTGCTCCATGAGCTGCTTGATCTGATCGACACCATTGTTGGACGCGGCATCGAGCTCGAAGATGTTGAAGGAGCGGCCCTCCTCAAAAGCCTTGCAACTCTCGCAGGCGCCACAGGCCTCGCCGTTGTCGGTGGGGTGCTCGCAGTTGATGGCCTTGGCGAAGATGCGCGCACAAGTGGTCTTTCCCACACCGCGCGGACCGCAGAAGAGGTAGGCATGGGCCAGTTTGCCCGACTTGACCGTATTGCGGAGAGTGGCGGTCAGCGCGTCCTGGCCGACGACGTCGGAAAACTTCATCGGACGGTATTTGCGCGCAGAAACTATATATTCGTTCATTGGCTGAGTTAGGTTTTGGCCTGATGTCGGCGACGCAAGACGGGCAGCCCCCATCCTCGCCACAACCAAGCGCCTCAAGGCGCCCGCAGGCTTTATCACATTGCAAAGGTAGCAAAAAGTTGGTAACAATCCTCGCGTCCATCCACATTTTATGGTTAAATAGATAAAAAATGCAAGAGCGTTTGCCCTTTGTATGCTTTTAAATACTTACTTTTGCAGAAACAAAAATCGAACGTGATTAAGATTACCGGACATATCGTCAGAATCCTCAGCCGCTTCAAATACCACATCGTGGTGGTGATGGGCGTGCTCTATGTCGGCTTCCTGGGCGACGACTGCTTCATGAAGCGCTTCGAGTACGACTACAGGATCTCTGACCTACAGGACGAGATCGCCAAGTATGAGAAGGTCTATCAGACCAACAACCAGCGGCTGCACGAGCTCCGGGCCGATTCCTCGGCCATGGCCCGCGTGGGTCGCGAGCGCTATTTCATGAAGACTGACGACGAGGACGTCTTCGTGCTGAGCGACGACGATAATTCGGACAACAACCCAGCTTTCTATGAAACAATTAAGTAAGGCAGAGACCTTCCTCTTCCTCGCCGGCGGCGTGCTGATGGTGGCGGGTGCCGGCTGCTACGTGTTCTTCATTCTCCAGGGCCTTGTCTGCTTCCTGGTGCTGGCGGGAAGCCTGCTCTTCGCCGCCATGCAAGCGCGCCAGCGCTATGAGGGCACCAGCATCACGCTGCGCCGTCTGCGCCGCATCCAGTTTTTCGCCCTGGCCTGCTTCGTCTGCGCCGGCGTATTCATGGTCGAGGACTGCTACCACCTCCTCAAGCCCTGGTTTGCTCAGTCCATCTCGGGCTATGCCAACTACGTCAATATCTTCCACAACAACTGGGTAGTGGCGCTGCTGATAGGCGCCCTGCTGGAGATGTACACCACCCACCGCATCGGCCACGAGCTGCGCAAAGAAGAGCAAGAGAACCATCAATAACGAAATCTAAAAGGATCTGTCGCCGAGACCGCCTCGGCCAAATGGTCAAACATATTATGAACAAGATCGTCTATACTATTACCGCACTCCTGTCGCTCACCTCCTGTGCCGGCACCTACGACATACAGGGCTCCTCCAACGTGTCGGACCTTGACGGCCAGAAGCTCTATCTGAAGGTGACGAAAGACGGCAACCTGACCAACCTCGACTCCTGCGACGTCGTACACGGTCAGTTCTCCTTCAGCGGCAAAGTAGATAGCGCCCACGTCGCCCGCATCTTCATGGACGACAAGGACCTCTCGCAGCCCGTCGTCATCGAGCAGGGCAACATCAGCATCAAGCTCGACAACACACAGCAGAAGGTCAGCGGCACACCGCTCAACGACAAACTCAACAAGTTTTGGAACCGCTTCGTGCAGATCCGCAACCAGTATGCCGACATCGACCACGAGCAGAGCGCGGCCATCATGAACGGACAGGACGAGGCGGCGGTCAACATCCGGCTGGCCAAAAAGGCCATCAAAGTCTTTGAGCAGGGCGACAAGCTCTTCACGAAATTCGTGACGGACAACTTCGACAACATCCTGGGTCCGTGGGGATTCTTCACCCGCATCCAGTATGACACAACGCCCGACGCCTACCCCGTCTGGCTCAACGACTACCTCTTCGCCACCGCCCTCGACGGTCTGCCCTCGTGGATAGAGTTTATCATGGCCAAGGCACCCGACAACTTCAAGAACGACCCCGACGTGAAGCAGTTCTACCAGCACTTCCAGGAGACCTTGCAGCGCAACAACGGCACGATGGAGGACGTGCCAGCCGTGCCCATGAGCGAAGGCGACGCCAACGTGGCTCCGATCACGCCCAACCAGATGGCGAGCGACTCCATATCTTATTAGACTTCCATTTCCCCTATACCTATTATATATATAGACACAGAGAATCATGAGCACGCTGATCAAAAACGGCACCCTCGTCAATGAGGGCGTGTCGAGACAAGGCATCATCACCATAGGCGACGACGGACGCATTGCCTCCATCGGGACGGAAGCCCCTCTGGCGGAGGACCACTACGACCACGTCATCGACGCGGCAGGATGCTATGTACTGCCAGGGGTCATCGACGAGCACGTCCACTTCCGCGAGCCGGGCATGACGGACAAGGCGACGATACGCAGCGAGAGCCGTGCAGCAGCCTACGGCGGCGTGACCTCCTATATGGAAATGCCCAACACCGTGCCCACCACTACGACGGAAGCGGCCTGGGAGGACAAACGGCAGCGGGGAAGGAAAGACAGCGCCGTCAACTACGCCTTCTACCTCGGCGCAACCAACAACAACGCCGAGACGCTCCGCCAGGCCGACTGGCAGCATACGCCCGCCATCAAACTCTTCATGGGATCATCGACGGGCAACATGCTCGTGGACCGTGGCGAGGCACTGAAAGAGGTGTTCCACATGGCTGCCCAGCTCGACATTCCCGTCGTGAGCCACTGCGAGGACGCCACCCTCATCAGCGAGAACATGCGACTGGCCAAGGAGCGCTATGGCGAGGATCCTGCCGTGGAGCACCATCCTGAGATCAGAAGCGAGGAGGCCTGCGTGCGGTCCACCGCCCTGGCCCTCCAGTTGGCCACCGAGGCAGGAGCAAGACTCCACGTGGCCCATATCTCCACCGCCCGCGAACTGGAGATGATTGCCGCCCATGGCGACGCCAACATCACCGCCGAGGCCGTGACGGCACACCTACTCTTCACGGACAAGGACTACCAGCGACTGGGCACCCGCATCAAATGCAACCCTGCCGTCAAGACTGCCCACGACCAAGAGACCTTGATCGAAGGACTGACCGACGGACGCATCCTCACCATCGCCACAGACCACGCCCCTCACCTACCCTCGCAAAAAGAGGGAGGCTGCGCACGGGCCGCTTCGGGAATGCCCATGGTGCAGTTTAGCCTCGTCGCCATGCTGGGACTGGTCGATGCGGGACGGATTACGATCGAGCAACTGGTGGCGCTCATGGCCCACCATCCGGCTCAATACTTCCACGTCAGAGAGCGCGGTTTTCTGCGCCCAGGCTACCATGCCGACATCGCCATCGTGCGCCCCGACAGTCCGTGGACGCTGACGAAGGCAGAGATACAAAGTCCGTGTGGATGGAGCCCCTTGGAGGGAAAGACCTTCCGCTGGCGCGTGGAGCAGACCCTCTGCAACGGCCACCTCGTCTATGACCGCGGCACCTTCGACGAGGACTACCGCGGCGAGGAACTGGAGTTTGACCGTACAAAATAGCCTTTGACAGATCAAGATAACATCTGACCATTCAAGATAGAAGCACTCAGAGCCCGTGATAGCAAGAATCGTCATCCCCCTCCTGTTGGTCATCGTCCTCTCCGACCTCTATATCGACGTCCACTATTTCCACCGCCGATATAGTCTGCCGTGGTGGCTGCGACTATTGTGGTGGGTGCCTTGCATCGCACTCTCGACCTATACCATCACCCTCGCGTCGCTCCCGAGTTTTGCTCCCTCCGACCTTGCCTGGCTCAACACCTATTTGCTCCTGCTGGGCCTCTTCGTCGGTCCGAAGGCCATCTTTGCCCTGTGCTCCTTCCTCGGGTCGTGTCTGATGCGGCTGACGGGCTGGCCGCGCATCAACCTGGGCCACTACATCGGCATCCTGCTGGGCTGTGGCGGCGTCCTGGCCTATATCTATGGACTGACCGTCGGCGTGAGACAGGTGAAGGTAAACCACCTCACGCTGCAGTTTGACGACCTCCCCGCAGCCTTCGACGGCTACAAGATCCTCCATATCTCCGATCTCCACCTCGGCACCTTCTACGGCTGGCGACAGAAGATTCTCCAAACGGAGATGGACTCCATCGCCCGGCAGCACGCCGACCTGATGGTCTTCACGGGCGACGTGCAGAACATCCGTCCCCAGGAGATCTTCCCCCACACCGACCTGCTGCGCAGTACGACTCAGGGCATGGTCTCCGTACTCGGCAACCACGACTATGCGAGCTACGCCAAAGACACTCACGAGGCTCAGGACCGCCTGTTGCGCCTGCTCGTAGAGACAGAACAAAACGCCCTGGGATGGCGGTTGCTGCGCAATGACCATCTCGTCATCAGACGCGGTGGCGACTCCCTCGTCGTGGCAGGCACGGAGAATGACGGCGAACCACCCTTCCCCAACCTTGCCGACACGAGGAAGTCCCTTGAGGGCGTGCGGCCAGGGGCATTTGTGGTGATGCTGCAACACGACCCCTCGGCCTGGCGACGAGATATACTGCCCAATACCACGGCCCAACTGACGCTGAGCGGACACACCCACGGCGGACAAATGCAGTTCTTCGGACACCGGCCGACCCAATGGCGAGGCCGTCCCGACAAGGGACTCTACGAGCATCAGGGACGCTACCTCTACGTCAACACCGGACTGGGAGGGCTGGTGCCGTTCCGGCTGAACATGCCCAACGAGATCACCGTCATCACGCTCAGGACGAAGCACCGTCCGGCAGACCCGGTCGCCAAGGACAACTGACAAGAACATCCGAATCGATAATAACTCAATATTTTTTAAAACACACACACAACATGAAACTCATTTACAGGATTTATCAACTCTTTGTGGTCCTGCCCTTCCTCATCTTCTGTTCCATTGCCTGTGCGCTGGTGACGACGATCGGATGCACGCTGGGCGACGGACACTACTGGGGCTACTACCCCGGCAAATGGTGGGCAAGGTTCATCATCTGGGTCAGCCTGCTCCCCATCAAAGTGGAAGGACGGGACCATCTGCGCAAGGACCAGAGCTACGTCTTTGTCAGCAACCACCAGGGATCGTTTGACATCTTCATCATCTACGGCTTCCTGGGCCGCAACTTCAAGTGGATGATGAAACAGGGACTGCGCAAGATACCCTTCGTGGGCAAGGCTTGCGAGGCAGCCCACCACATCTACGTCGATAAGCGCGGCCCGAGCAAGATCCGCCAGACCTACGACCAGGCACGCGAGGTGCTCCAGGAGGGCATGTCGCTGGTAGTGTTTCCCGAGGGAGCACGATCCTTCACTGGCCACATGGGCGTGTTCAGAAGAGGTGCGTTCATGCTGGCCGACGAACTCCAGTTGCCAGTCTGCCCGCTGACGATCAATGGTGCCTTCGACGTGATGCCCCGCATGCGCGACTGGCGCTGGCTGACGTGGCACCGGCTGAGCCTTACCATCCACGAGCCCATCTACCCCACCACGCAGGGACCGGAGAATGTCAAGACCACGATGGACGAAGCGTATAAGCGCGTGATGTCGGGACTGGTCAAGGAATACCAAGGATTTGTGGAGAACCCCGATCAGTAAGGAAATTGTGGGACTCCGACCAGCAAGAACAAGGAGAAACCCATGGGGTTAAACTTTTTTTATCCTCATCCTTGCGCCCTTTCAAGTAAAAAGCATTATCTTTGCAAACAATATCAATCCAACCTATTATGGAGAAGAGCGACAGCATCATCATCATCCCGACGTACAACGAGAAGGAGAACATAGAGAAGATCATACGAGCCATCTTCGGCCTGGAGAAATACTTTCACATCCTGGTCATCGACGATGGCAGTCCCGACGGTACGGCCGCCATTGTCCACCACTTGATGGAGGACGAGTTCAAAGGCCGCCTCTTCATCGTGGAACGAAGCGGAAAACTGGGACTTGGCACGGCCTATATCGCCGGATTCAAGTGGGCTTTGGAACGCGACTACGGCTACATCTTCGAGATGGACGCCGACTTCAGCCACGATCCAAACGACCTGCCACGCCTCTATGCCGCCTGTCATGACGAGGGCTACGACCTCAGCGTGGGCAGCCGCTACGTCAGCGGTGTGAACGTCGTCAACTGGCCGATGGGACGCGTGCTGATGAGCTATTTCGCCTCATGCTACGTCCGTCTGGTGACGGGTGTCAACATCCACGACACCACGGCAGGATTCGTCTGCTACACTCGGCGCGTGCTGGAGACCATTCCCCTCGACGAGGTGAGATTCAAGGGCTACGCCTTCCAGATCGAGATGAAGTACACCGCCTACAAGATTGGCTTCAAACTCAAGGAGGTGTCCGTCGTCTTCACCAACCGCCGCGAGGGCACGAGCAAGATGAGTGGAGGTATCTTCTCCGAAGCGCTCTTCGGCGTCGTCCGCCTGCGTCTGGATGGCTTCTTCCGCCGCTATCCAAAGATCAAGGCATAAGAAGATAAAGGCTTAGGGGGAGCGCCAAAACGCCGGACACCGCCAGGGTGGCTTGCCGATGACAGAAGAGCGACCTTGGACCTGCGATCATACGGTCCCAACAAAGCATACGGCCAAATAACGCATACGGTTCAACAACGTATTACGACTCAACAACGTATTACGACTCAACAA
>UMIB01041061.1_pt1 | contig 13935 bp, 12 predicted proteins | sample 1965641 | NCBI WGS metagenome assembly UMIB01 (sample SAMEA4836110, study PRJEB28245) | human gut metagenome | biome: gut microbiome; material: fecal sample | place: Denmark | collected 2008
CGATGGTCTGGACAAGTATATCCTGCGCCGCACCGACAAGTCTGCTCTGGGCTTTGGCAGTGCACTGAAGGACAACTCCGTCGAGGCAGAGAAGGCCCTGCTGCGCAAGGTGGAGCCCCACGATCTGGTCAAGTTCGGCCTGATTCCGGAGCTGATCGGCCGTCTGCCGGTCATCACCGTTCTGGACGATCTGGACGAGGATGCTCTGGTGCGCGTGCTCAAGGAGCCCCGCAACAGCCTGGTCAAGCAGTACAAAGAGCTGCTGAACATGGACAATGTGGAGCTGAACTTCACCGACGAGGCACTCCACGCCATTGCCCGCAAGACCATCGAGCGTAAGACCGGTGCCCGCGGCCTGCGCAGCGTGATGGAGAGCATCCTGCTGCCCATCATGTACGAGGTGCCCAACGACGCCACCATCATCCGCGTGACGGTGGATGAGGACACCGTGGAAAGCGGCGAAGCCCACCTGGAGTACGGCGCGGTGCGCAAGCGTTATAAGAACCAGACCTCCCTGAGCTGATCCTGAGCAGGGGAGAAAGGCCCTGTTTCAAAAGCAATTTGCTTTTGGCAGGGCTTTTTGTTTTCAGATTCTTGTTTCTAAGGGCAAAATGCGTTATAATAATAAAGTCTGGAATCTGTGCGGAGCTTTTCCCTGGCAGGAGCGCTTCCCCCAAGGCAGATCCCGACGCAATGGGTAACAGGAAGTACGATAAAGGAGTGTGTTTTCAATGGCAAATTATCTTGCAATGAATCGTGAAGAACTTGCTGCCGAAAAAGCTGCGCTTGAGGCAGAGTACAAAAAGTTTCAGGCCAAGGGCCTCAAGCTGAATATGGCCCGCGGCAAGCCTGGCCCTCACCAGATGGATCTGGCTATGGACCTGCTGAAGATGAACGATTACACCACCGATGCCGGCACCGATGCCCGCAACTACGGTGAACTGGAGGGCTTGCAGGAGGCCCGCGTGCTGTTTGCCGATGTGTTCGGCGTGCAGCCCGGTGAGGTGTTCGTGGGCGGCAACTCCAGCCTGCAGCTGATGTACAACCTGATCAACATCGGCTATGTGTTCGGCTTCCCGGAGTCTCCGTGCCCCTGGTCTCAGGTGGAGAAGCGCAAGTTCCTCTGCCCGGTGCCCGGCTACGACCGTCACTTTGCCATCACTGAGGAGTTCGGCTTTGAGCTGGTCAGCGTGCCCATGACCCCCAATGGCCCGGACATGGACATGGTGGAAAAACTGGTGGCCGAGGATGACACCATCAAGGGCATCTGGTGCGTGCCGCAGTATTCCAACCCCGACGGCTACACCTACAGCGATGAGACCATCGAGCGCTTCGCCAAGATGAAGACCGCTGCGCCCGACTTCAAGATCTTCTGGGATGAGGCCTACATCGTGCACCACCTCACCGATGAGATCATCGAGACCCCGGTGCTGCTGAACGAGAGCAAGAAGTACGGCAATGAGGACCGTGTGTTCATGTTCACCTCTACCAGCAAGATCACCTTCCCGGGTGCCGGTGTTTCCGCCATTGCCTGCAGCGAGAGCAGCATGAAGTATATCTGCAAGCGCTTCTCGGTGATGATCATCAGCTACGACAAGATGAACCAGCTGCGCCACGTCCGCTTCCTGAAGAACAAGGAAGGCGTCCTGGCCCACATGGCAAAGCATCGCCGTCGTCTGGTGCCCTGCTTCGATGCCGTCAAAACGGCATTCCGCAACAACCTGACCCCCTGCGGCGACATTGCCCACTGGACCGATCCCAAGGGCGGCTACTTCATCAGCCTGTACGTCATGCCCGGCTGTGCCAAGCGTGTGGCAAACCTGTGCAAGGAAGCCGGCCTGACCCTGACCGGTGCCGGTTCGGCATACCCCTACCACAAGGACCCGCAGGATTCTCATCTGCGCATTGCACCCACCTACCCCAGCCTGGACGAGGTGGAGACCGCCTCTGAGCTGCTGTGCGTCTGTGTGCGTCTGGCCGTTGTGGAAAAGCTGCTGGCAGAGCAGGCATAACATTTCTTTGTAAAAACCTCCTCCGTGCGGTCCGCCGGGCCTGCCGGGGGAGGTTTCAATAACGGGTCCTGCAGCAAACGGGACGTTTGGAGGTATTCCTGAAACATATGAAGACAAAAGGCAAAGCATGGCACCTGGTCGTCACAGTGCTTCTGATCCTTGCGTTTGTGTACACGGCGTTTTTCGGCGTGTCGGCAAAGTACGGCGATGTGACCACCACCTACATCAAGGGTGCAAAGGACATCCGGTTCGGTGTGGACATCAAAGGCGGCGTCAACGTCACCTTTGTGCCCTCGGAGGACTACGATGCCACTGAGGAGCAGCTGGAAGCGGCACAGCTCGTCATTGAGAACCGTCTGGTCGCACTGAACATGACCGACTACGAGCTGTATGTGGATCCCAGCTCCGACAGCCTGATCCTGGAGTTCCCGTGGCAGTCCGGTGAGACCGACTTCGACCCGGAATCTGCCATTGAGGAGATCGGCACCACGGCCTATCTGACCTTCCGCGAGGGCAGCAGCGCCGACGGTGACCTGATCCTGGACGGTTCCATGATTGAGAGTGCTGCGGCCCAGTACGGCCCGGTGACCAGCGGCGGTGCTTCGGAGTACTATGTGTCCCTGAAGTTCACCGACGAGGGTGCCAAGGCCTTTGGTGAGGCCACCACCCGTCTGGCTGCTTCCAACGGCACCATCAGCATCTGGCTGGATGACGAGAATGTGAGCACGGCCACCGTCAACGCGGCCATCACCGATGGCGAGGCCATCATCACCAGTTCGGCTTCCAACCCCTTCACGCAGGATGCCGTGGTCAAGATGGCCCGCCAGATCAACTCCGGCGCACTGCCCTTTGCCCTCAAGGTGGACAGCTACTCCACCGTCAGCCCCAGCCTGGGCGAGAACAGCCTGAGCGCCATGGTGCTGGCCGGCGTCATCGCCTTTGCACTGATCGTCGTGTTCATGACGGTGCTGTACCGTCTGCCGGGCTTTCTGGCCTGCATTGCACTGGCCGGTCAGGTGGCCGCTACGCTGGCCTTTGTTTCCGGCTACTTCCTGGTGTTTGAGAGCTTTACCCTGACGCTGCCCGGCATTGCCGGTATCATTCTGGCCATCGGCATGGGCGTGGACGCCAACGTCATCACGGCCGAGCGCATCAAGGAAGAGCTGAAGAATGGCAAGTCCCTGGACGGCGCACTGAAGAGCGGCTTTGCCCGCGGCCTGACCCCCATCATTGACGGCAACGTGACCATTGTCATCGTGGCCATCGTGCTGATGGGTGCCTTCGGCCCCTCGGACGGCCTGTTTGCCAAGGCACTGCACTTTGTGTTCTTTGCCTTTGGCCCCTCCACCGCCGGTACCATTTACGCTTTTGGCTATACGCTGCTGACCGGCGTGCTGCTCAACTTCGTGTTTGGCGTGTTTGCCACCCGCGTCATGATCCGCGGTGCGGCCTCCATCAAGGCTCTGCGCAACCCCTGGCTGTATGGCGCTGCCAAGCTGGGCAAGGATGAGACCGAGAAAAAGCAGATCAATTTTGTGGGTCTGCGCAAAAAGTTCCTGGTCTTTTCCTCCTGCCTGATGGCAGCCATCGTGCTGTGTGCTGTGGTGTTCGGTGTCCATCTGGACACCGAGTTCACCGGCGGTGCCATGATCACCCTGAGCTACGACGGCAGCTTTGAGATGGCACAGGTGCAGCAGACCGCCTCCGATGCACTGGAGAACACCGGCCTGACCCTGCAGACCGGCGAGAACGTGGCCACCGGTGACCAGACCCTGAAGATCTCCATGCCCGGCACCGAGACCGTGACCACCGATCAGGTGGAGGCTCTGCTGGACTCTTTGAACGAGACTTACCCGGACAACAACTTTGCGCAGCTGTCCCTGAGCAACGTCAGTGCTGCCATGGGCACCAAGTTCCTGCAAAAGAGCCTGGTGGCAGTGGTGTTTGCGCTGGTGCTCATCCTGCTGTACATTGCCCTGCGCTTCAAGAACATCGGCGGCCTGACCGGCGGCATGATGGCTGTGCTGGCACTGGTGAACGACCTGATGGTGGTGTTTGGCACCTTTGTGCTGCTGCGCACCCCGCTGGACGGCAACTTCATTGCGGCCATGCTGACCATTCTGGGTTACTCCATCAACGATACCGTCGTGGTGTATGACCGTATCCGCGAAAACCGCGCCCTGATGGGCAAGAAGGCCAGCTTTGAAGAGCTGGTCAATCGTTCGGTCAACCAGTCTGCCCGCCGTACCCTCATCACCACCATCACTACCGTGATGGCACTGGGTGTGCTGTGCATCGTGGCAAAGCTCAACGGTCTGGACAGCATCTTTACCTTTGCCTTCCCGCTGATGATGGGCATGATCAGCGGCGTGTACACTTCGCTGTGCGTCTCCACCTCGGCATGGATGCTGTGGAGCGAGCGCAGCCCCAAGTCCGGCAAAAAGGCCTGACGCAAAATTCCCGCAGAGGTTCAGGAGGAACAGAACATGAAATGTCCCTATTGCGGTGCTGAGGAATCCAAGGTGATCGACTCGCGCCCTACCGAAGACAGTGAGCGTATCCGCCGCCGCCGGGAATGTCTGAGCTGCCATATGCGGTTCACAACCTACGAGGTGGTGGAAACAGTCCCACTCGTGGTCATCAAAAAGGACAACTCCCGAGAGCCGTTTGACCGGCAGAAGCTGCTGAATGCCATGCTGCGGGCCTGCGCCAAGCGCCCCGTGAGCTACGAGGCCATTGAGCGCGCGGTCACCAGCATCGAGCAGACCCTGCTCAGTTCCTACGACCGCGAGATCCCCAGCGTGCGCATCGGGGAGCTGACCATGCAGGAACTGAAAAAGATCGACGAGGTGGCCTATGTCCGCTTTGCCTCGGTCTACCGGCAGTTTGCCGACGTGGAGAGCTTTTTCAATGAACTGAAAAAACTCATGGGCGACCGGAAGGACGCACAGTAACCCGTAATTTGCAAAGCACCGCTTTCTCTGTACAGCAGCAGGGAAGCGGTGCTTTTTGTGTTTACACAAACCGCCGGGCCAGCCATTGCAGTGTTTCCACCTGTACCTGTGCCCGGCGCAGCTCCCCAAAGGCTTCTTCGGGGGCATTCTGCTCCAGGTGCCCGTCGGCGGTGCGCAGGGCCGCTTCCAGCTCAGTAAAATCTTCCGTGCGCAGCAGGTGGTTCATCTTTTCCCGCATCCGGTCACACCGGTCAGCCCCGCGGGCCAGCGCCTGCCGGGCGGAGGGCAGGTCGCTGGTGCGGATGGCCTCAATGGCACAGTCCAGGTCGGTGGAAATGTCATCGGCAAAGCGCTGTACCTGAAAGCTGCTGTAAAAGGCAGTGGCCAGCAAAGCGGCCACGATGGCAAAGCAGGCGTAGATCCGTTTCATTTCCGGCCCTCATGCACCGTAGCGCGGCGCTCCTTTTTCAAAAGAAAATAGTCCTCGGTCTCATTGCCGACAAGAAGCAGGATTTCCTGCGGCAGCAGGGTATTGGCCTGCGCCGTGCGTTCCAGCCAGGCACGGTCTTTGCCACACCAGTGCAGGTTGTCCTCGAGCACCTGCCCATCCAGCACAAAGGGGATGGTTGCGTGGCAGTGCTCCACCCGCAGCTGCAGATCGGACAGCCGCGCAGGTTCCTTTTCCGGCCGCAATGCCACCGAAAGAGTCCCGTTCGTCTCAATGACCGCGTAGGACACATCCCGCGGATCAAAGACGTCCTTGCCGCGCAGCGCTTCCATCAGGTCGGCCACCGTCAGGCGCAGGGTGCGCAGAGCGTTCTGGTCGATCTCTCCGTTCAGGATCACGGTTTTGGGCCGCCCGGACAACAGGTTGAAGAATTTCTGGCTGCGGAAGCTCAGCGCCGAGCCCAGCAGTTCCAGCGCAGCAATGAGAAACAGTGGGATCAGGCTGGCCGTCACCGGAACATCCTCCGATTCAATGGAGATGGACGCCAGATTGGAGATCAGGATGGTGGACACCAGCTCTTCGGGCTGCAGTTCCCCCAGCTGACGCTTGCCCATCAGCCGCATGGCAAACAGCACGCACAGGTAGATCAAAATCGTGCGGAAGATCAACAACTTCATCGTGGAAACCTCCTGTCGGCACCCGCCGGTATGGAACCGGCTCCGGGCGGGCATACTGCTGTGCAAAGGAGTGGATGTTGTGTGCAGCAGTTGTCGTTGCATCTGGCCGAAAATCTGGCAGAGCTGGACGCCCGGTTCGGTGCCTCTGCGGATTATTATGCCAAGGAAATCATGATTTATCATTGCCGGGGCTGCATTGTGCTGTTTGACGGCATGGCCAGCCTGGATTCACTGTGGGAGCTGCTGTTGGACGCGGCCAGTCGGCAGGCGCTGCAGCGGCCCTGCCCATGCACCGGGCAGGAAGTGTATGAGCACATCCTGCATGGTTCCGCTTCCCCGGCCGAGAGCACCCCGGTGGAGGATCTGCCAGATCTTGTCAAGCGGTTAACGGCAGGCATGGCTGTGCTGCTGCTGGATGGCTGCGCGAAAGGCATTGCTTTTTCGGTGCAGGCCCTCAAGTACCGCTCGGTGGACGAGCCGGAAGGAGAGGGCAACCTGCGCGGCTCGCGGGAGGGTTTTGCCGACCTGCTGCGGGTGAATCTGAGCCTGCTGCGCCGTCTGGTCCGCACCGATGATCTGGTGTTGGAGGTGGCGCAGGCCGACACCGCCGCAGGGACAGAGTACGCTATTTGCTACTGCAGGGGCAAAGCAGACCCTGCCATGGTGCGACAGGTGCGGCAGACCCTTGCTGCTGCAAAGCCGGAGCTGCTGCTGGACAGCAGCTATTTTGTACCGTGGCTTCTGCCCAGCCGGGCACGGCTGTTCACTCCGGTCAGCTACACCCAGCGCCCGGCGGCGGCTTCGGCCAAACTATGTGAGGGCCGCATTGTAGTGCTGGTCAACGGCAGCCCGTCGGCCATGGTGCTGCCGGCGCTCTTCTGTGAAAACTTTGAATGCTTGGACGACTACGCGTCCACTGCTGTGTTCGCCTCCTTCTTGCGGGTGCTGAACTATGCTTCCTTTTACCTCACGGTCTTTCTGCCGGGGGCGTTCGTTTGTCTGGCGGTCTATCTGCCGGAGCTGATCCCGCCCCAATTGCTGTATAAGATCGAAGCCGCCGAAAAGGCTACGCCGCTGCCCCTGTTTGCAGAAATGCTGCTGGTCATCCTGCTGCTGGAAGTTATCCGGGAGGCCGGGCTGCGGATGCCGCAGTCGCTGGGGCATTCGGTCAGTCTGGTGGCCGCCCTCATTCTGGGCGATGCCGCCATTGCCACCGGCCTGATGAGCACCCCGGTCATCTTTGTGGCCAGCATTACGTCCATTGCGGTGTTCGTCACGCCCGCTTTGTACGAACCGGCCACCCTGCTGCGCATCGGCGTAGTGGTGGCTGCGGGGCTTGCCGGGCCGGTGGGACTGGCCGGGGCTTTTTTTGTGCTGCTGCTCAGCCTGTCCGGCACCGGGATGCTGGGGGTGCCGTATCTTGCACAGCATCCGTTCCCGCAAAGCCCGCTGGCCGAGGACGGCGTCATCCGGCGCAACTATCGGCACCTGTCCCGCAAGGGGTTCAACATCTGGCAAAAACGGAGGCCCCGCGCATGAATAAAACGCAGGACAAATTTTCATTGCCGGCAGTGACCCTCAGCATCTTTGCCGCGGCAGCGGCAGAGCGTCTGCCGGTATGCAGTTCGTCCCGGGCACTCCTCTGGCAGGAGGTGCTGGCTGCAGTACTGCTGATGATACTTTCTGCTTTGGCCAGTCGGTTTTGGCAGTCCGGCCCGCCAAAGTCTGCCGCCTGGGCAGCTGCATTTTGCCTGCAGGTCTGGCTGGCGGTGGAACTGGCCGGAACATTCTGGAAGGCTCTGCAAGTCTGCCGGGAAGAATTTTCTTCGCTGGCATTGCTGGGGTTTTTGCCGCTGCTGCTCTGGGTGGGCTGGCAGATGCCTGCCCGCGCATGGGGTGCCCCGGCGCAGGTGTTGTGGTGGTTTGTGGCGGTGGGAAGCGCGGTGTGTCTGCTGGGGCTGGCCCGGCAGATGCACTGGGCCGGGCTGTTTGCGCAGGCTGCGCCGCAGAGCACGGCATTCACCGTTCCGGTCTATGCGGAATACTTTGCGGTACCGCTGCTCTGCGGCCGGGAGGAGCGGCGTGGTGTCTGCCTGCCCATTCTCACAGCCCTTGTACAAACGGCGGCAACGCTTGGCATGGCACTGGTGTTCGGTCGGACATACCCGGCGCGGGAATTGCTGCGTGCATGGAGCACCGGGACATTTTCCCGGCTGGACGCGGCGCTGCTGCTGGTCTGGCTGACCTGCGCGATTTTTCGCATCGGGGTGCTGTGCACGACCATCCGGATGCTGGGGCAGGAGTACGCCATACAAAAGCGAAAGGAAGTGCGGCAATGAAGCAGCGGTGGGCCAGAATTCTGCTTTATGCGGTGCTTGTTGGCTGGTGCCTGCTGTTCCTGCGCTGTGAGACCACCGAAAAAAGTATGATACGGGTGGTTTATCTGGAACAGAAGGGACAGACCTGGTCGGTGGGGCTTTTGTATCAGTCACCGGAAGCGGCAGCCGACGCAGCCGATGCCTCAGCCGCACTGCGCATCGCCGATGGCCGAGGGCAGACATTGGAAACAGCCCTTGCCGCTGCCGAAGGAACTTTGCCGCAGACGGCCGATTACCGCCTGTGTGACTATTTGCTTTTCCCGGTGCAGACGGACGACGGCGTGCTCTCTGCATACGAAGCACTTGTGCTGGAACGCGGCTGCGGGCGCACAGCGGCCCGACTTTCCTGCACGGAATTTGATCTGGAAACACTCTTGCAGTCGTGCGGAAAAACGGAGACACTGCCCGACAAACTGCTGGACAAACTCAAGGCCAGATCAGCGGCAATGCCACGGCTGTATGCACACCGGGAAAGCCTGCTGCCGGTGCTTTGCTTGCAGGATGAGGAACCGGAAGTTTCCGGCAGCGGGGCGTTGTATGTCCGGGGCGGTGCGGTGCAGCGCCTGACAGAAAACGAGACAGAGGCGTTTCTTCTGCTGACGGGCACACCGGGCAAACGAACCTTCTGGCTGCAAGGAAAGCGTGTAACCATCCGGCGGTGCACCGTCTCAGTTGCTCTCCGGAAGCAGACGGCCACCCTGCGTCTGGACTGCCAGACGGCCTACGGCACGCCGCAGCCGGATGCGGCACAGTGTCAACAGTTGGAAGAGCTTTGCCTTGGGGTGGTACGTTCCTGCTGGCAGCAGGGGACAGACCTGCTGCATCTGCAGGAGCACAGTCTGCTGCGCACAGGCTCTCCCGACGGGTTTGACCCAACAAAAAACGCCTGCCCGCAGCTGCAGGCAGACGTTGTATTTCTGGGTGCTTGAAAAATCAGGATGCCGTGGGGAAGGTGACCGTGATGGTCGTGCCGACGTCCACCTGACTTTCCAGCTTGATGCGGGCCCCGTGGATGAGGGCAATGTGCTTGACAATGGCAAGTCCCAGACCGGTGCCGCCGGTGGCCTTGCTGCGGCTCTTGTCCACCCGGTAGAAGCGCTCGAACACACTGCTCTGCGACTCGCGCGGGATGCCGATGCCGTTGTCGGTCACGGTCAGGCTGCAATGGCCGTCCCGGGTGCAGGCTGTCACGATCTGCACCTTGCCGCCGGGGCGGTTGTAGCGGATGGCGTTGTCACACAGGTTCTGGCACAATTCATCCAACAGATTGCGGTTGCCCCGCACCGGTGCGCTCTCGCCCAGATAGGTCAGGGTGATGTAGGCGTGGCGGGCGTTCAGCTTCTGACGCTCCACACACTCCTTGGCCACGTCCAGCAGGTCCACGACCTCCATTTCCGGCATGGAGGAGGTCTCGGAGGCGTTGTCCAGGCTGGACAGCTGCAGGATATCGTTCACCAGCTGGACCATCCGGCTGGCTTCGCCATGGATCTTCTGGGCAAAACCGGGCACATCCTCCGGCTTGGCGATGCCGGCCTCAATCAGTTCCGCATACCCGGAAATGCTGGTCAGCGGGGTCTTGAGCTCGTGGCTCACATTGGCGGTGAAATCCTGCCGCATCTTCTCGTTGTTTTCCCGCAGGATGCGGTCGGCATGGATGCTCTCGGCAAAGGGGATCAGTTCCTTGTACGGGACCTTATCCTGAATGTGGTCCAGATCCTCGGTCATGTTCAGCACCGGCTGCACAAGGGCGCGGGTGAGCAGGGTGGATAGGATCGCGGCAGCCAACATCAGGGCAACGCAGCTCAGCACGATGGCCGGCAGGGCTCCGTCGTAGACCGACCACACCGTTTCGGCGTCCTGCGCCACGCGCAGGATGTTGCCGCCGGGCAGCTGCACGGCATAATAATAGGTCTCATATCCCATGGTCTGGGAATCACGGATGTCCTTGCCGATGCTGCCCTGCAGCGCCTGCACGATCTCCGGACGGGTAAGATGGTTCTCCATGGGCTGATCGGTGGCAGACTCAAAGATCACGTCGCCGTCCGGGGAGATCAGCGTAATGCGCAGGTCGCCGGTCACAAAGAAAGAAAGCTGCTGCGGCTCGCTGGTCAGGTCATACCCGGTACGGATGAGATCGCTCTCTTTTTCCAGGTCATCCCAGGCCTGGGCGGTAAAAGCCCGGTGAAAGACAAAGATGCACAGTGCTGCAGTGAACAGCAGCCCCAGAAAGCCCATGAGGAACAGCCGGTAGCTGATTTTTTCTTCCATGCTGTGCGGCTTCATTCGTCTCCAGCCTCCTCGTCATCGGCCAGCTTGTAGCCAACCTTGCGGATGGTGCCAATGTAGCGTCCGGCATCGCCCAGCTTTTTGCGCAGAGTGCGGATGTGCATGTCCACGGTGCGGCTTTCCACCGAAATGTCGGTGCCCCACACCACCTGCAAAATCGTCTCGCGGGTCACCACAAGGTTGGTGTTCTCCAGCAGAAGGCGCAGCAGGCTGTATTCTTTGTAGGTCAGTTCGACGGGCTGGTTGTTCACCGTCACGCTGTGACGTGCATTGTCCAGCAGGATCTCATGGAAGCTGAGCACATTGGGCCGTTCCTCCGGAGCCGCCCGGCGCAGAGAAGCACGCACCCGGCTGAGGAACTCCATGATGCCGAACGGCTTGGAAATGTAGTCGTCGGCACCGCAGTCCAGCCCGCGCACGGTGTCCAGCTCGCTGGATTTGGCCGTGACCATGATGATGGGCAGCCGGTGCAGGGAAGGGGTGTTGCGCAGCTTTTTCAGGATGGAGAACCCATCCTCGCCGGGTAGCATCACGTCCAGGATCACAAGCTCCGGGGCTTCGGTGCGCATGGCCTGCCAGAACGGTTCGGAACTGGCAAAGCTGGCCACTTCATAACCGTTGGACTGCAGGGCATACTGCTCCAGCTCACGGATGGCGTCATCATCTTCTACGATATAGATCATTTGTCAAATTCCTCCGCAGATTGATTGTCCGGGAAGAGATACCGCTCCCGGTATTTGTCCAGTCGACGATGAAATTCTTCGCTCTCCTTGGTATCTTTGCCATGGCGCAGATCGTTGAGGTAAGCGTGGGTGTCAAAACTGTCCTGTGCTACCTCGATCTGGGCAACAGCCACATTGCTGCAGTGGTCGCACACACGCTCGTAGTTGGTCAGCAGATCGTCCAGCACAAAGCCGTACTCAATGGAGCAGCTGCCGGTCTGCAGGCGGGCGATGTGGTGTGCCTTGATGGCACGCACCAGCTCGTTGACCACAGCTTCCAGCGGCTCTACCTTGCTGGCCAGGTGCAGGTCTCCCTTGCGGAAGGCGTCGGTGGTGCGGCTCAGGATATCCTGCACGGCATCTTCCAGCACCTGCAGCTCCTCTTGTGCGTCCTTGGAAAATTCAATGTTCTTCTGGTGCATTTCCTCCGCGGATTCCAGCAGGTTGACCGAGTGGTCACTGATGCGCTCGAAATCGCTGATGGTGTGCAGCAGAGTATTCACGCTCTGGCTGTCGGCGTGGCTCAGCTCGCGGCCGGACAGCTTGACAAGGTAGGTGCCCAGAGCGTCCTCATAACGGTCCACGGTGCTTTCCTCGTCACGCACCTTCTGGGCCAGCTCGTCGTTCCACTGGTGGGTCAGGCTCATGGCCTGCACCACGCCCACGCGGGCCAGCTCTGCCATGTCGGCGGTGGCGCTGCGGGCGCGCTCCACGGCCACAGCCGGGGTGTTCAGCAGACGCTCATCCAGCAGGGCAAAGCTCTCTTTTTCCGGGGAATCCGGGATGGTGAGGATGGCCAGCTTTTCCAGCCCGTTGGCAAAAGGCAGCAGGATGAGGGTGGCCAGGATGTTGAAGGCGGAGTGCACCACGGCGATGCCCCAGGCTTCAATGGTGGAATCCACAAAGGCAAAGTGGCACACGGCGTTCAGACCGTAGAAACCAAACAGGAAGATGGTCACGCCGATGATGTTGAAGTACAGGTGCACCATGGCGGCCCGGCGGGCATTCTTGGTGGCACCCACCGAGGAGATCAGCGCTGTGACACAGGTGCCGATGTTCTGGCCCATGATGATTGGGATGGCACTGCCGTAGGTGATCACGCCGGTGGCGCTCAGCGCCTGCAGAATGCCCACACTGGCGCTGGAACTCTGGATGATGCCGGTGACCAGTGCGCCCACCAGCACACCAAGGATGGGGTTGGAGAAGCGGACGAACAGGCTGGTGAACCACTCTTCGCCCTGCAGCGGCAGCACTGCGTTGGACATGGTGGTCATGCCGGTCATCAGCACGGCAAAGCCGATGAGGATGGTGCCCACACCTTTTTTCTTCTCACTCTTACACATATACAGCAAAATGCCGATAAATGCAAGCAAAGGACTGAAAGAAGTGGGTTTGAGCATCTTGATCAGCACACTGTCACCCTGCAGACCCGAAAGGCTCAGGATCCAGCTGGTGACGGTGGTGCCCACGTTGCTGCCCATGATCACGCCGATAGCCTGATGCAGCTCCATGATGCCGCTGTTGACAAAACCGACCACCATGACGGTGGTGGCGCTGGAGCTCTGGATGATGGCCGTTACGCACAGACCCAGAAAGAAACCTTTGAGCGGGCTGTCGGTCAGCTTGCTCAGGATCTTCTGCAGCTGGCCGCCGGCCTGCTTTTCCAGCGCCTTGCCCATGATGTCCATGCCGAACAGGAACAGGGCCAGGCCGCCCAGCAGAGAAAAGACATTGAAAATAGTCATAAGGATTTTCCTCACTTTGATTTGACGTGTTTTCTTCCTGATCTCAGTATAGGGCGGCAATGTAAAATTTGAAATCTGCGGAATGTAAAACTCATGTAAAGTAAGAAAAATGTAAAAATCTTGTGCACGGGGCACAAAAAAACACAGCATAGCAGGTCGTTCCTGCCAGACTGTGTTATCGGGTCGGTTTTGGATAAGGCTTTGGTTCGTCGGTCAAACCAAGGATATAGTCAACACTTGTATCATAGTATAGGGAAAGCGCCTTGAGCACATCGGTCGGGATATCACGCTTTCCAGTTTCGTAATTGGAATAACAAACCTGTGTGCATTTCAGATATGCTGCAAGGTCTTTTTGCATCAGATCCCGGTCTTCGCGCAGATCGCGGATGCGTTGATACATTGGCAAACACCTCTCATCCTGGAGAACTTTCTAGCAAACCAACTTTTTAATGCAATAGCAACAACGTTGGTTTGTGTATCGCAACTATGCCGTTGCAGCTACGCTGACTTCTAATCTTGCGATAATGGGAATATAGCGCATAACGAATTGTTATATTGACATATAAAACAAAACGTTATATAATTGCTGTATAAGTGGATGAGCCTTGCTTATCCTTGGAAGAATTTCAAGCGCAGAGAGGAGCAAAATCATGACCCCGAACGAATTAATTATGATCCTTGTTATTTTTGGCCTTCCAATCCTTGTGGTCATA
>UMIB01025802.1_pt1 | contig 13902 bp, 10 predicted proteins | sample 1965641 | NCBI WGS metagenome assembly UMIB01 (sample SAMEA4836110, study PRJEB28245) | human gut metagenome | biome: gut microbiome; material: fecal sample | place: Denmark | collected 2008
GCCCTTCGCCATCGCAGATGCCACCACCCTGACGGAGGCTGGCTATGTGGGCGAGGACGTGGAGAACATCCTGCTCAAGCTCATTCAGGCCGCAGACTTCGACGTCCAGAAGGCGCAGATCGGCATCATCTATATCGATGAGATCGACAAGATCACCCGCAAGAGCGAGAACCCCTCCATCACCCGCGATGTGGGCGGTGAGGGCGTCCAGCAGGCTCTGCTGAAGATCCTGGAGGGCACGGTCAGCAATGTTCCTCCGCAGGGCGGCCGCAAGCACCCTCAGCAGGAGTTCATCCAGATCGACACCACCAACATCCTCTTCATCTGCGGCGGTGCCTTCGACGGTCTGGACAAGTATATCCTTCGCCGCACCGATAAGTCCGCTCTGGGCTTCGGCAGCAGCCTGAAGGACAATTCCAGCGAGGCCCAGAAAGCCCTGCTGCGGAAGGTCGAACCCCACGACCTCGTCAAGTTCGGCCTCATCCCTGAGCTGATCGGCCGTCTGCCGGTCATTACGGTGCTGGATGATCTGGACGAGGATGCGCTGGTGCGCGTCCTGAAGGAGCCTCGCAACAGTCTGGTCAAGCAGTACAAAGAGCTGCTGGCCATGGACAATGTGGAGCTGAACATCACCGATGAGGCCCTCCACGCCATTGCGCGGAAGACCATCGAGCGCAAGACCGGTGCCCGCGGTCTGCGCAGCGTGATGGAGAACATCCTGATGCCCGTCATGTACAATGTGCCCACAGACCCCACCATCATCCGCGTCACCATCGACGAGGATACGGTAGAGGGCGGCGAGGCGCACATGGAGTACGGCGCAGTGCGCAAGCGTTATAAGAACCAGCCTTCCCTGAGCTGAGCGGCAGCGCGCAGCAGGGGAGAGCAGGCCCCGCTGAAAGCTTTTTACTTTTTGGCGGGGTCTTTTTGTGCCATCCGACTTGTTTCCGAGGTCAAATTGTAGTAAACTATAAAAGTCTGGAACTGTGAGGGTAAAAATCGGAGCGGCCCACTGGCATGAACCTGCTTCGCAGAAAAACAGTACCGGACCCTGTGGGAAATAGAACGTACGATAAAGGAGTGTGTGTTATGGCAAATTATTTTGAGATGACCCGCGACGAACTGGCTGCCGAAAAGGCGGCTCTGGAAGAAGAGTACAAGAAGTTTCAGGCGATGGGCCTGAAGCTGAACATGGCCCGCGGCAAGCCCGGCCCTCACCAGATGGATCTGGCAATGGGTCTGCTGCAGATGACGGATTACACCACCGACGCCGGCACCGACGCCCGCAACTACGGCGATCTGGAGGGCCTGCATGAGGCCCGTGAGCTGTTCGCCGACGTGATGGGCGTGAAGCCCGAGGAGGTCTTTGTGGGCGGCAACTCCAGCCTGCAGCTGATGTACAACCTCATCTCGATGGGCTACAGCTTCGGTTTCCCGGAGTCTCCCTGCCCGTGGTCTCAGGTGGAGAAGCGGAAGTTCCTCTGCCCGGTGCCCGGCTATGACCGCCATTTTGCCATCACCGAGGAGTTCGGCTTCGAGCTGATCAGCGTCCCCATGACCCCGGACGGCCCCGATATGGACGTTGTCGAGAAGCTGGTGGCCGAGGATGACACCATCAAGGGCATCTGGTGCGTGCCGCAGTATTCCAACCCCGACGGCTACACCTACAGCGACGAGACCATCGACCGCTTCGCCAAGATGAAGACCGCCGCCCCCGACTTCAAGATCTTCTGGGATGAGGCTTACATCGTCCACCATCTGACGGAGGAGATCATCGAGACCCCCGTCCTGCTGAACGAGTGCAAGAAGTACGGCAACGAAGACCGCGTCTTTATGTTCACCTCCACCAGCAAGATCACCTTCCCGGGCGCTGGCGTCTCCGCTCTGGCTTGCAGCGAGGCCATGATGAAGTACATCTGCAAGCGCTTCTCGGTCATGATCATCAGCTACGATAAGATGAACCAGCTGCGCCACGTCCGCTTCCTCAAGAACAAGGAGGGCGTTCTGGCCCACATGGCAAAGCACCGCCGTCGTCTGGTGCCCTGCTTCGACGCCGTCAAGACAGCCTTCAACGAAGAGCTGACCCCCTGCGGCGACATCGCCCACTGGACGAACCCCAAGGGCGGCTACTTCATCAGCCTCTATGTTATGCCCGGCTGCGCAAAGCGGGTGGCTCAGCTGTGCAAGGAGTGCGGTCTGACCCTCACCGGCGCAGGCTCTGCATACCCCTACCACAAGGACCCGGATGATTCCCACCTGCGCATCGCGCCCACTTATCCCAGTCTGGATGAGGTGGAGACCGCATCCGACCTGCTCTGTGTCTGCGTCCGTCTGGCAGCAGTCGAGAAACTGCTGACGGAAAAGGACTGATCTTTCCACTGCACAAATCTCCGCTGTGCTGCCGCTCAGACGGCGCAGCGGAGATTTTGAAGTTGTTTCCAAGACCGGAAAGCAGCTTCATATTATATTTGGAGGTTTCCCGATTCATATGAAAACGAAAGGCAAAGCATGGCAGCTTATCCTCACGGTGCTTGTGATCGCGGCGTTCGTCTATACGGCGTTCTTCGGTGTTGCGGTCAAGTACGGTGATGTGACCACCACCTACATCAAGGGAGCGAAGGACATCCGCTTCGGTGTGGACATCAAGGGCGGCGTCAACGTCACCTTCGTCCCCTCCGACGGCTACGACGCCACCGACGACCAGCTTGAGGCTGCTCAGCTGGTCATCGAGAACCGTCTGGTCGCCCTCAACGTGACCGACTATGAGCTGTATGTGGACAACAACTCCGACAGCCTCATCCTCGAGTTCCCGTGGCAGTCGGGCGAGACCGAGTTCGACCCCGAAGCCGCCATTGAGGAGATCGGCACCACCGCCTACCTGACCTTCCGGGAGGGGAGCAGCGCAGACGGTGCGCTGGTCCTTGACGGCTCGATGGTGGAGAGTGCTGCTGCCCAGTACGGCCCCGTCAACGGCAGCAGCTCCGAGTACTATGTGGCGCTGAAGTTTACTGACGAGGGTGCCAAGGCATTCGGCGACGCCACCACCCGTCTGTACCAGAACGGCGGCAGCATCAGCATCTGGCTGGACGACGAGAACGTCAGCACCGCCAGCGTCAACGCTGCCATCACCGACGGCTCTGCCATCATCACCAGCTCTGCGGCGAATCCCTTCACGCAGGAAGATGTCGTCAAAATGGCCCGCCAGATCAACTCCGGCTCTCTGCCCTTTGCGCTGAGCGTGGACAGCTACTCCACCATCAGCCCGAGTCTGGGCGAGAACAGCCTGAGCGCCATGGTGCTGGCCGGTGTCATCGCCTTTGCCCTCATCCTCGTGCTCATGACGGCCCTCTACCGCCTGCCCGGCTTCCTCGCCTGCATCGCGCTGGCCGGTCAGGTGGCGGCCACGCTGGCCTTCGTCTCCGGCTACTTCCCGGTGTTTGAGAGCTTCACCCTGACCCTGCCCGGCATCGCTGGCATCATCCTCGCCATCGGCATGGGCGTGGATGCCAACGTCATCACCGCCGAGCGCATCAAGGAAGAGCTGCGCAGCGGCAAGAGCCTCGACGGCGCGCTCAAGAGCGGCTTTGCCCGCGGCCTGACCCCCATTATCGACGGCAATGTGACCATCGTCATCGTCGCGGTCGTCCTGATGGGTGCCTTCGGCCCCTCGGACGGCTTCTTTGCCAAGGCCCTGCACTTCGTCTTCTTTGCTTTCGGCCCCTCGACCGCAGGCACCATCTACGCCTTCGGCTACACGCTGCTCACTGGCGTGCTGCTCAACTTCGTGTTTGGCATCTTTGCCACCCGTACCATGATCCGGGGCGCTGCTTCCATCAAGGCCCTGCGGAACCCCCGTCTCTACGGTGCGGATGCTCCCGGTAAGACTCCCACCGAGAAGAAGCAGGTCAACTTCGTTGGTCTGCGCAAGCGTTTCCTGACCATCTCTGCCTGCCTGATGGCGGCGATCGTCCTCTGTGCAGTGGTGCTGGGCGTCCATCTGGACACTGAGTTCACCGGCGGTGCGATGATCACCCTGAGCTACGAGAACAGCTTTGAGATGTCTGCTGTCCAGAAAACGGCCTCCGAGGCGCTGGGCAGCAATGGCCTGACCCTGCAGACCGGCGAGAACGTCGCAACAGGGGAGCAGACCCTGAAGATCTCGATGCCCGGCACCGAGACCGTCACCACCGACGAGGTGCAGACCCTGCTGGACTCTCTGAACGAGAGCTACCCTGACAACTCCTTCGCACAGCTCTCTCTGAGCAACGTCAGCGCCGCAATGGGCATGAAGTTCCTCCAGAAGAGTCTGGTGGCCGTGGTGTTCGCGCTGGTGCTCATCCTCGCCTACATCGCATACCGCTTCAAGAGGATCGGCGGCCTGACCGGCGGCATGATGGCCGTTCTGGCCCTGCTCAACGACCTGATGGTGGTGTTCGGCACCTTCGTGCTGCTGCGTGCCCCGCTGGATGGCAACTTCATTGCGGCGATGCTGACCATCCTCGGCTACTCCATCAACGATACCGTCGTCGTCTACGACCGCATCCGTGAGAATCGCAGCCTGCTGGGCAAGAAGGCCAGCTTCGAAGAGCTGGTCAACCACTCTGTCAACCAGTCGGCCCGCCGCACCATCATCACCACCGTCACCACCGTGATGGCGCTGGGCGTGATGTGCGTCGTCTCCAAGCTGTATGGTCTGGACAGCATCTTTACCTTTGCCTTCCCCCTGATGATGGGTATGCTCAGCGGCGTGTACACCTCGCTGTGTGTCTCCACCTCCGCCTGGGTGGCATGGAGCGAACGCAAGGGCGCAAAGAAAAACTGAGCCGCTGGATCCTGATGCAAATCTGTCCCGAGTTTTTTTTAGGAGGAACGACCATGAAATGCCCCTATTGCGGCGATGAGGAGTCCAAAGTCATTGATTCCCGCCCCACTGAAGACAGCGAGCGCATCCGCCGCCGCCGGGAGTGCCTGAACTGCCATATGCGGTTCACGACCTACGAGGTGGTGGAGACAGTGCCGCTCATCGTCATCAAGAAGGATAATTCCCGCGAGCCGTTCGACCGACAGAAGCTGCTGAACGCCATGCTTCGCGCCTGCGCCAAGCGCCCGGTGAGCTACGAAGCGCTGGAACGCGCCGTCAGCAGCATCGAGCAGACTCTGATGAGCACCTACGACCGCGAAGTGACCAGCGTGCGCATCGGTGAACTGACCATGCAGGAGCTGAAAAAGATCGACGAGGTGGCCTATGTCCGCTTTGCCTCGGTCTACCAGCAGTTCGCGGACGTCGAAAGCTTCTTCAATGAGCTGAAAAAGCTGATGGGCGACCGCAAGAAATAATCTGGCTCCAAAGCCATAAGCGCCTCATTCTCTGCCGCAGGGCAGGGGATGGGGCGCTTTTTTGTGCACGCTGTATCCGGACGGGAAGGGCCTTTGGGGAATTGCCGAAGATACCCTATATAAAAATCTATATAGGGTACAGATGAAGGACGATGATCTCCGAACGAGGCGTTTCATATAGAAAAACAAATGATAAATCGATTAAAATTACGAAAACTCTCTGCGTAAAATCCGGTTTATGGCTCTTATTTCTCGGCAGGCTAGGGCAAATGAATTTCAGATAACGAAGATTACACGAAATAAAAACGGGTCTCGGAGATTTAATTAAACGAATCTCCGGGAAAGCCATTCCAGAGTTTCCACCTGAACCTGTGCCCGGCGCAGTTCGCCGAGGGCTTCCTCGGGAGCATTCATCTCGAGGTGGCCGTCGGCGGCGCGGAGAGCGCTCTCCAGTTCCGTGAAGTCCTGCGTGCGGAGAAGATGGTTCATCCCTTCCCGCATCTCGTCGCAGAGCTTTGCTCCCTTGGCCAGAGCCTGCCGTGCGGCAGGGAGGTCCTCGTCCCGGAGGGCCTCCACGGCGTCGTCGATGTCATCCGAAATATCCTCGGCAAATTTCTGCACCCGCCAGCTGCTGTAGAAGGCGATGCTTAGCAGCACCGCCACGATGCACAGACACGCATAGATCCGTTTCATTCCGTACCTCTCACCGGGAGCTGCCCTTGCGGCGGCTCTCTTTTTTCAGCAGAAAATAATCCTCCGTCTCGTTGCCGACCAGAAGCAGGATCTCTTCCGGCAGCAGGGTGTTGGCCTGCGCGGTCCGCTCGAGCCAGCTTCTGTCCTTGCCGCACCATTGGAGGTTGTCCTCGAGGACTTGGCCGTCCAGCACGAAGGGGATGGTGGCGTGGCTGTGCTCGACCTTCAGCCGCAGGTCAGCGAGGGTGGCCGTCTCCTTTTCGGGGCGGAGCGCTGCCGAGAGACTGCCGTTCGTCTCGACCACGGCGTAGGAGACGTCCCGGGGGTCGAAGATATTCTTGCCCCGCAGGGCCTCCATCAGGTCGGCTGTGGTCAGCCGGAGGGTGCGCAGAGCATTCTGGTCGATCTGTCCATCCAAAATGACCGTCTTGGGGCGGCCGGACATCAGATTGAAAAATTTCTGGCTGCGAAAGCTCAGCGCTGACCCCAGCAGCTCCAGAGCTGCAATGAGGAAGAGGGGGATGAGGCTGGCCGTCACCGGCACTTCCTCCGACTCGATGGAGATGGACGCCAGATTAGAGATGAGGATGGTGGACACCAGCTCTTCGGGCTGCAACTCGCCCAGCTGACGCTTGCCCATCAGCCGCATGGCGAACAGGACGCAGAGGTAAATGAGCAGGGTGCGGAAAATCAGAAGCTTCACAGAAGGCCCTCCTTGTGGGTTGAATAAGCGACTCCGACGGGGGAATACTGGCAGGCAAAGGGGGATACCGTATGCTGCAGCTTTCCTCGTTGCTGGATGAGAATCTGGAGGCGCTCAACGCTAGGTTTGGCGCTTCGGCGGATTTTTATGCCAAGCGCATCGAGCTTTATCACTGCCCGGGGGCCATCGTGCTCTTCGACAACATGGCCAGCCTCGAAGCGCTCTGGGCGCTCCTGCTGGACGCTGCCACCCGTCATACGCCCGGTCTCGAGCCGGAGCGGCTGGCCCACAGCGGCGCACAGGTCTATGAACTTCTGATGCACCACTCCGGTCTGCCCGCCGAGAACAGTCCGGTCAAGGATATAGAGGACCTCGTCCGCCGCCTGACCGCCGGCATGGCGGTGCTTTTGCTGGATGGGTGCAAAAAGGGCATCGTCTTCTCGGTGCAGGGCCTCAAGTCCCGGTCGGTGGAGGAACCCTCCGGAGAAGGAAACCTGCGCGGCTCCCGGGAGGGCTTCGCCGACCTTCTGCGGGTCAATCTGAGCCTGCTGCGCCGCCTTATCCGCACCGACACCCTTGTGATGGAGACGGCACAGGCTGACTGTGCCATGAAGACCGAGTACGCCATCTGCTATTGCAGGGACAGAGCCAGCAGGCAGGCGGTGGCCCGGGTGCGCCGGACCCTCCAAGAGGCAAAGCCGGAGCTTTTGCTGGATTCCAGTTACTTCGTGCCGTGGCTTTTCCCGGCCAGATGTCGGCTGTTCGCTCCGGTGAGCTACACCGAGCGCCCGGCTTCCGCCGCGGCAAAGCTCTGCGAGGGGAAGATCGTTGTTTTAGTCAACGGCAGTCCCTCTGCGCTGGTGCTGCCCTCCCTCTTCTGCGAAAATTTCGACTGCCTCGACGACTACGCGACTACGGCGCTTTTCTCGTCCTTCCTGCGCATCCTGAAATATGGTTCGTTCTACCTCAGCATCTTCCTGCCGGGGGTCTTCGTCTGTCTCGCAGTCTACCTGCCCGAGCTTATCCCGCCTCAGCTGCTCTATAAAATCGAGGCGGCGGAAAAGGCCACGCCGCTTCCGCTGTTCGCGGAGATGCTGCTGGTCATCCTCCTGCTGGAGATCATCCGGGAGGCGGGGCTTCGGATGCCCCAGACGCTGGGCCACTCGGTGAGTCTTGTGGCGGCACTTATCATCGGCGATGCCGCCGTCGGGGCCGGGCTGATGAGCACACCGGTCATCCTCGTGGCCAGCATCACGGCCATCTCCGTCTTCGTCACCCCTTCGCTGTACGAGCCTGCCACCCTGCTGCGGCTGGGTGTCACGCTGGCGGCGGGTCTGGCCGGGCCGGTGGGGCTGGTGTGCGCGGCTCTGGGGGTGCTGGCGGCGCTGACGTCCCTCTCCGCGATGGGGGTGCCCTACCTTTCGAGCGTTGTCTTTTCAGGGGATGGTATCATCCGCCGCAACTACCGGGCGCTGTCCCGCCGCCCATTCGCCATCTGGAAAAGGAGGGGGTCTTAAATGCAGCAGAGAGAGGGGTTTTCAGCCCGGACGCTGGCCCTCAGCACTGCGGCAGCAGAGCTGGGCCGCGTCATCCTCAGGGCAGGGCAGAGCGGCTCTGTCCGCGCCGCCCTGCTGGGGAATGTGCTGGCGACAGCGGCGTTGGTGCTCCTTGCGGTGTTCGTTTCCTGGAACGCCGCCCGCCTGCGCCGTCCGGGATTTGTCGGTAACTGCTGCTGCGCCGCCCTCCTGTTCTGGTATCTCTGGGAGCTTGTCCGCACGGCGGCGATGATCCAGCAGGTCTGCTGGGAACAGTTCTCGTCGATGGCCTTTTTCGGCCTGCTGCCGCTGCTCCTCTGGGCTGGATGGAGCCTCGGCTGTGAGCTGTATGACCGGATGGCCGCTGTCCTCGGGGCATTCGTGGTGCTGGGGAGCTTATTCTGCCTGCTGGGGCTGGCAGGTCAGCTGGAATGGCAGAATCTCGTGATGGGCGAGGCGGGCAGGTCGTTCGCATTGACGGATGCGTTTTTTTACCCCGAATATTTCTCGTTTCCGCTTCTTTGTGCGGGTAAAAATGCTTCGAAGATCAGTCGAAAATCAGCGCTGTGGCTTCCGGTCATCCCTGTGATCATTTCTTCCAGCTATACGCTGGGGCTGGCACTTTTGTTTGGTGCGCCGCAGGACTATCCGGGCTATGAGCTTCTGCGGGCGTGGAGCTTCGGGGGCATCTCCCGCTTCGATGCCGCATTCCTGCTCCTCTGGCTGGCGGCGGCGGTCTTTCGTCTCTGTTTTCTTGTCCGCACAGCGCGGCTGCTCCGTGAGCGGCTTGCCGGGCGGCCCTCGGGCACAGCTGGCGCGGAGGCTGCACGATGAGCCGCCGTGAGGGGCTGCGGCTTCTGGCCGCAGGCGTGCTGACCGTCTGGCTCTGCCTTTTTCTCCACTGGGAAAATACCGAGAAAAGCATGATTCGCGCCCTTCTCGTCGAAACGAAGGACGACAGCTGGACGGTGGGCCTGCTGTACCAGTTCCCGGAGGCCTCCGCCGATTCCTCCGAGGCCGAAGCCGCCATCCGCCTCTGCGTGGGCCGGGGCCCACAGCTTTCCGCTGCCATCGCGGCCGCCGAAAAAGCCCTGCCTCAGCGGGCGGACTGGCGGCTCTGCGAATATCTTTTTGTCGAGCAGGACTCGGTGCGGCGTGCGCTGCCTGTCTGTGAGGAGCTGTTCCTGCATCAGCCCTGCGGGAGGCTGGCGTCCCGGATGTTCGGGGCGGGCTTTTCGGTGGAAACGCTGGAAGAGCGGGCCGAGGCGTCGGATGTCCTGCCTGAAAATCTCCTGCAATGCGTCAAAAATTCCGCTCCTTCCGCGCCCCGGCTGTATGAGCAGGGCAGCGGCTTCGTCCTGCCCATCGTGGAGCTGGAAGAGGAGGGTGCACACTGCAGGCCCGAGGCTCTCGTCGTGACCCCAGAGCAGACCGGGACACTGACTGAAGCCCAAACCGAGATGGTACTGTTATTGCAGGGCAGGAGCCGGACGACTGCCGGAGAGCACCGCTTTGTGCTGGATGCGGGAACGCTCCGCCTGCACCGGGCTTTCTGCGGCGTGGAGCGGGAAGGGGAGGGTTTTCTTCTCCGGGTGAATGCTCTCGCCCGAGGTGAGCTGCCCCCGGACGCGGAGAAGGAGCTGAAAACACTCTGCGAGGATACCATCCGCCGCTGCTGGGCGCTGGGGCTGGATGTTTCCAGCCTCGGGGCCTATCAGGCCCTGCGGGATGGAGATCTTGGCCTCACAACAAAAAACGTCTGCCCGGAGATTCGGGCAGACGTAAGGCTTATGCAGTTTTAAGAATTTACAGACTCAAAGATAACGGTGATGGTCGTTCCCTCGTTCACGGCGCTATCCAGCTTGATGCGGGCGTTATGGATGCGGGCAATGTGCTTGACGATGGCCAGACCCAGACCGGTGCCGCCGGTGGCCTTGCTGCGGCTCTTGTCCACCCGGTAGAAGCGCTCAAAGACGCTGGACTGCGCCTCCTTCGGGATGCCGATGCCGTTGTCCTTCACGGTCAGGGTGCAGTGGCCGTCCCGGGTGCGGGCCGTGATGATCTGGACCTTGCCGCCGGGACGGTTGTAGCGGATGGCGTTGTCACAGAGGTTCTGGCACAGCTCATCCAGCAGGCTCCGGCTGCCCGTCACGGGGGCGCTCTCGCCGAGGTAGGTCAGGGAGATGTAAGAGCGGCGGGCGTTGACCTTCTGGCGCTCCACACACTCTTGGGCCACATCCAGAAGATCGACCGTCTCCATGGTGGGGGAAGCCCCCGTTTCGCTGACGTTGTCGAGGTTCGAGAGCTGGAGGATATCGTTGACCAGCTGGATCATCCGGCTGGCCTCTACATGGATCTTGTGGGCAAAATCCGGGGTGTCCTCGGGCTTAGCGATCCCGGTCTCGATCAGCTCGGCATAGCCGGAAATGCTGGTCAGGGGCGTCTTCAGCTCGTGGCTGACGTTGGCCGTGAACTCCTGCCGCATCTTCTCGTTGTTTTCCCGCAGCATTCGGTCGGAATGGATGCTCTCCGCAAAGGGGATCAGCTCTTTGTAGGGAACATTCTCCTGAATGTGGTCAAGGTCGTCGGTCATCTTCAGCACAGGCTGAACGAGGCTCTTAGTCAGCAGCCCAGCGATGATGGCGGCGGCACCCATCATCAGAAAGCAGCTCAGAACGATGGCGGGCAGGGCAGCATCATAGATGGACCAGATGGTCTCGGAGTCCTGCGCCACACGGAGGATGTCCCCGTCGGACAGCAGCATGGCGTAATAATAAGTCTCATAGCCCATTGTCTGGGAGTCGCGGCAGTCACGGCCGACGCCGCTCTTCATGGCCTGCTGGATCTCAGGGCGGCGCAGATGGTTCTCCATTGGCTGGTCCGTCGCAGACTCGAAGAGTACGCTGCCGTCCGACGCGATAAGGGTGATGCGCAGCGAGCCGTCCACATAAGCCTTCAACTGGCTGGGGTCATCCACCTGTGTGCACCCGGCGGCCACGAGATCGGCCTCCCGCTCGAGGGCTGTCCACGCCTGCGCACGGAAAGCCTTGTGGAACACAAAAATGCAGAGCGCAGCGGTGCACAGCAGGCCGGCAAAGCCCATCAGAAACAGCAGATAGCTTATTTTTTCTTCCATGCTGCGTGGTTTCATTGCTCAAGCTCCTCCTCGCTGTCGGTCAGCTTGTAACCGACCTTCCGCACCGTGCAGATGTACTTTCCGGCATCGCCCAGCTTCTTGCGCAGGGTGCGGATGTGCATATCCACCGTCCGGCTCTCCACCGAGATGTCGGTGCCCCACACCACCTGCAGGATGGTCTCGCGAGTGACGACGAGATTTGTATTTTCCAGCAGCAGCCGGAGCAGGCTGTACTCTTTGTAGGTCAGCTCTACCGACGTGCCGCTGACGGTGACGCTGTGGCGGGCGTTGTCGAGAAGGATCTCCCGGAAGCTGTAGACGTTGGGCCGTGCCTCCGGCTCAGCCCGGCGGAGTGCTGCACGCACCCGGCTCAGGAACTCCATGATGCCGAAGGGCTTGGTGATGTAGTCATCTGCGCCGCAGTCAAGGCCGCGCACTGTGTCCAGCTCGCTGGACTTGGCCGTTATCATGATGATGGGCAGACGCCGCAGGGAAGGGGCGGCGCGCAGCTTTTTCAGGATGGAGAAGCCATCCTCGCCGGGCAGCATCACATCCAGAATGACCAGCTCCGGCGGCGTGGTGTGGACGGCCTGCCAGAATGGCTCCGAGGACTCAAAGCCCACGGCCTCGTAGCCGTTGGACTGCAATGCATATTGTTCCAATTCACGGATGGCTGCATCGTCTTCTACGATATAAATCATGCCTGTTTATCCTCCGTTTCATCCGGAGCAGCCTCATCGGGGAAGAGGTAGCGCTCGCGGTAGCGGTTCAGACGGCGCTGGAACTGCTCGCTCTCCTTGGTGGAGGCGTGGCCGCTGCGTAGGTCGTTGAGGTAGGCGTGGGTGTCGAAGCTGTCCTGTGCCACCTCAATCTGGGCGACGGCCACGTTGCTGCAGTGGTCGCAGACGCGCTCGTAATTGGTCAGCAGATCCTCCAGCACGAAGCCGTACTCGATGGAGCAGCTGCCGGCCTGCAGACGGGCGACATGACGCGCCTTGATGGCGCGCACCAGCTCGTCCACGACGGTCTCCATAGGCTCCACCTTGCTGGCCAGATGCAGGTCGTCCTTTCGGAAGGCGTCGGTGGTGCGGTTCAGCACATCCTGCACGGCATCCTCAAGCACCTGCAGCTCCTCGCGGGCGTCGGCGGAGAAGTTGATTTCTTTGGTGTGCATCTCCTGCGCAGATTCCAGAAGGTTCACGGAATGGTCACTGATGCGCTCGAAATCGCTGATGGTATGGAGCAGGGTGTTCACGCTCTGGCTGTCTGCGTGGTTCAGCTCACGGCTGGAGAGCTTGACCAGATAGGTGCCGAGTGCGTCCTCGTACTGGTCTACCTTGCTCTCCTCGTCCCGGACCTTCTGGGCCAGCGTGTCGTCCCAGGTATGGGTCAGGCTCATGGCCTGCATGACGCCCACACGGGCCAGCTCGGCCATGTCGGCGGTGGCAGAACGGGCGCGGGCCACGGCCACAGCGGGGGTGTTCAGCAGACGATCGTCCAGCAGGGCAAAGCTCTCTTTCTGGGCGTCGTCGGGGATGGTGAGGATGGCCAGCCTTTCCAGAACATTCGCAAAGGGGAGAAGGATGAGGGTGGCTGCGATGTTGAAGGCAGAGTGCACGACGGCGATGCCCCATGCGGCGATGGTCTCATTCACAAAGTCGAAGTGCACCACAGCGTTCAGGCCGTAGAAACCGGCCAGAAAGACCATGACGCCGATGATGTTGAAGTAGAGATGGACCATTGCGGCGCGGCGGGCGTTCTTGTTCGCGCCCACAGAGGAGAGCAGCGCCGTCACACAGGTGCCGATGTTCTGGCCCATGATGATGGGGATGGCACTGCCGTAGGTGATGACACCGGTGGCGCTCAGGGCCTGCAGGATGCCGACGCTGGCACTGGAGCTCTGGATGATGCCAGTGACCAGTGCACCCACCAGAACGCCGAGGATGGGGTTGGAGAAGCGGACAAAGAGGTTGGTGAACCATGCCTCGCCCTGCAGCGGCTCGACGGCATTGGACATGGTGGTCATGCCGGTCATCAGGATGGCAAAGCCGATGAGGATGGTGCCGACGCCCTTTTTCTTCTCGCTCTTGCCCATATAGAGCAGGATGCCGATGAAGGCGAGGAGCGGGCTGAAGGAGGTGGGCTTGAGCATCTGGATCCAGATGCTGTCGCCCTGCAGGCCGGAGAGGCTCAGCAGCCAGCTGGTGACAGTGGTACCCACATTGCTGCCCATGATGATGCCGATGGCCTGATGCAGCTCCATGATGCCGCTGTTGACAAAGCCGACCACCATGACGGTGGTGGCGCTGGAGCTTTGGATGATGGCGGTCACGCCGAGACCGAGGAAGAAGCCCTTGATGGGATTGTCGGTCAGCTTGCTTAAAATTTTCTGTAAGTGTCCGCCGGCCTGTTTTTCAAGGGCTTTGCCCATGATGTCCATGCCGAACAGGAACAAAGCCAGACCGCCCAGCAGAGAAAAGACATTGAATAGAGTCATG
>UMIB01004548.1_pt1 | contig 13870 bp, 10 predicted proteins | sample 1965641 | NCBI WGS metagenome assembly UMIB01 (sample SAMEA4836110, study PRJEB28245) | human gut metagenome | biome: gut microbiome; material: fecal sample | place: Denmark | collected 2008
CAAGTAAATCAGAGCTCACTGTGCAGCAGTTTTTTTGTAACAGAAAATTATGTTGCAATGTTTCTGTTACATAATCAGCGAGGAATAAGTTTATCAAACGCCGCTCTTGTAACTTCTGCACAATTTTAAATAAGCATTTTTGTGAATGATTTTGATGGAAAATGATTGACTGTGACGGAATGTGAATTTATAATTCAGATATAAAGATGAACGGACTTGAAGGATGTTGACGGAAATTGGAGGAAATATAAATGCTGACAGAGGAAAGATTTGCGAAGATATTATCCATACTGGAAAGTATGGGGAGTGTGACAGTACAGCAGTTGATGACAGAACTTAACGCTTCGGAATCTACGATACGAAGGGATCTGAATGCACTGGATGCAAACGGTCAGTTGACGAAGGTTCATGGTGGGGCAATCCTTAAAACGATGGCGTACAGTACTAAGGATGACAACGTCGTCAGCCGGAAAGAAAAGAATCGTGACGCAAAGAACAAAATTGCAAAATACGCCGCAGAACAGATTGCACCGGGGGATTTTGTTTATCTGGATGCCGGAACGACAACAGAGCTGATGATCGAATACATCACGAGCCATCAGGCGGTGTTTGTGACAAATGCGATCAGCCATGCGAAGCGTCTGGCAGAGAGAGGGTTTACCGTGTATCTCCTGGGCGGTGAGTTTAAAGCGGTCACAGAGGCGATTGTAGGAGAAGAGGCAGTCGCAGCACTGGAAAAATACAATTTTACCAAAGGCTTCTGGGGTGCAAATGGTGTCAGCCTTCAGAAAGGTTATTCCACACCGGAGTTAAAAGAGGCAATGGTGAAGAAGAAATCCATGGAAAACTGCAAGGAATGTTTTGTTCTGGCAGACGAGAGCAAGTTCAATCAGATCTCCAGCGTGACGTTTGCACCATTTGAAGGCGCAACGGTCATCACGACAGGACTGAGCCTTCCAGCTTATAAAAAATGTAAAAATGTCATAGATGTAAAGCAGTAAACAGAAAGGAGTCGAAAAAATGATCTATACCGTAACTTTTAACCCATCGCTGGATTACATCGTTTCTGTAGATAATTTTACCTGCGGAATCGTAAATCGTACAACGGATGAGATTATTTTTCCGGGAGGAAAAGGAATCAACGTTTCCATGGTTTTAACGAATCTTGGCTTTGAGAATACAGCACTTGGCTTTCTGGCCGGATTCACAGGAAACAGAATACAGGATCTGTTAGAGGAAAAAGGAGTCCGCGCCGACTTTATCAGCGTGGAAAAGGGAATTTCCAGAATTAATGTAAAGCTTCGTTCCAATGAAGAGACGGAGATCAACGGACAGGGACCGGCGATCGAGGAGGCGGATATTAAAAAGCTTTATGAAAAGCTTGATACGCTGTCAGACGGCGATATCCTCGTGCTTGCAGGAAGTATTCCGGATGTTATGCCGGGTTCGATGTATATGGATATTATGAAACATTTACAGAACAAGGACTTGAAAATTGTGGTAGACGCAACGAAAGATCTTCTGGTGAATGTGTTACAGTATCATCCATTTTTGATCAAGCCAAACAATCATGAGCTTGGCGAAATTTTCGGAGTGAAGATTGAAAATAAGGCAGATGTCATCACCTATGCAAAGAAAATGCAGGAAAAGGGAGCAAGAAACGTTCTGGTATCCATGGCGGGTGACGGAGCTGTGTTAGTCGCAGAAGATGGAAGCATTTTCCAGTCCGAAGCGCCAAAAGGAAAGGTTGTCAATTCCGTGGGAGCAGGAGATTCCATGGTGGCAGGATTTGTTGCAGGATATCTTGAGAACGGAAGCTACGAGAAAGCGTTCCAGATGGGTGTCTGCACCGGAAGTGCCTCTGCATTTTCCGAGGAACTGGCTACAAAAGCAGAAGTAATTGCTTTACTTGATAGCAATAAGAAATTGTTTATTGGGGAACAATAGAAAGGGAGGGTTTTTCAAATGAAAATCAGAGATTTACTCGCAGCAGAAAGTATTGAACTGAATGGAAAAGTAACAGGCAAAAAAGAAGCTCTTGATGCCATGGTCGATTTAATGGCAAAGAGCGGCAAGATCAATGATGTAGAGGTTTACCGTAAAGGTGTCTACGCAAGAGAAGAGGAGAGTACCACAGGAATCGGCGAAGGAATTGCAATTCCGCACTGCAAATCGGATTCGGTATCAAGACCGGGACTTGCAGCTATGGTTGTACCGGAAGGGGTTGACTTTGATTCCTTAGACGGTGAGAAAGTAAACCTGATCTTTTTGATCGCTGCACCGAACACAAAAGAGAACGTACATCTCGATGTACTGAGCAAATTATCAGTGTTACTGATGGATGAGGATTTCACAACAAACCTGCGCAATGCCAAGACGGTCGATGAATTTTTGCACGTGATCGACGCAGCAGAAGCAGAAAAAGACGCTGAGGAAGAGAAAAAAGAAGAGGAAAAGAAAGCAGAAGCACCAGTTTCCAATGGAAAACTGATCCTCGCAGTTACCGGCTGCCCAACCGGTATCGCACATACTTATATGGCGGCAGAAGCACTTGAGAAAAAGGCAAAAGAGCTTGGATACCGGATCAAAGTTGAGACGAGAGGTTCCGGCGGTGCCAAGAATGTGCTCACAAAAGCAGAGATCGCAGAGGCAGAGTGCATTATTGTTGCAGCAGACACACAGGTTCCAATGGATCGTTTCGCAGGAAAACCGGTGATCCAGTGTAAAGTGGCAGACGGAATCAGCAAAGCAGAGGAACTTCTCACAAAAGCGGCAAATGGCCATGCATCTATTTACGAGGCAGGCGGAAAAGCAGCAGATGACGAAGAAGAGGGAAAAGACAGTCTCGGACATCAGATCTACAAACATCTGATGAACGGTGTATCCCATATGCTTCCATTCGTTGTCGGCGGTGGTATTCTGATCGCAATTGCATTCCTGATCGATGGTTTTTCCGTAGATTTGAATTCACTTCCATTAGACCAGAGATCAAACTTCGGTACGATCACTCCGATGGCAGCGATGTTTAAGTCCATTGGTGGCGTGGCATTCGGTTTCATGCTCCCAATCCTTGCCGGATTTATTGCGATGAGTATTGCAGACAGACCGGGACTTGCCGTTGGTTTCGTCGGCGGTGCAATTGCAGCAAACGGAACGAGTGGATTCCTCGGCGCATTGGTAGCCGGATTCCTTGCAGGATATGTTGTATTATTATTAAAGAAGATCTGCAGCAAACTTCCTGACAGTTTAGAGGGAACAAAACCGGTATTGATCTATCCGTTATTTGGTATCTTTATTGTAGGTGTTTTGATGACATATGTAGTGGAACCGCCAATCGGCGCATTAAATACATTGATCAACAACGGATTGAACGGATTAAACGGCGCAAGTGCAATATTACTTGGTGCATTACTCGGCGGTATGATGTCTGTTGATATGGGAGGCCCGGTCAACAAGGCAGCTTATGTATTCGGTACAGCTTCCATTGCAGCCGGAAACTATAACATCATGGCAGCCGTTATGGTCGGCGGTATGGTTCCGCCAATCGCGATTGCGCTTGCAACCTTAATTTTCAAAAACAAATTTACAGCAGATGAGAGAAAAGCAGGTCCTACCAACTTCATCATGGGACTTTCCTTCATCACAGAGGGCGCAATCCCATTTGCAGCATCTGATCCACTCCATGTATTACCGGCGTGTGCGGTTGGTTCTGCAGCAGCAGGTGCCTTATCCATGGCATTTAACTGTACCTTAATGGCGCCTCATGGTGGAATCTTTGTATTCCTTACCGTAGGAAATCCATTATTATATCTGGTTGCACTGGCAGTCGGTTCCGCAGTCGGATGTGTGCTTCTCGGTGTATTAAAGAAAAAAACAGCTTAAGAGGAGAGAAAAACAATGAAAGAATTTAAGTATGTAATCAAAGATGAACAGGGAATCCACGCAAGACCGGCAGGGTTATTTGTAAAGGAAGCAGCCGCATTTCCATGTAAAGTAATCATCTAAAAAGATGGAAAAGAGGCAGATGCAAAACGTATTTTTGCAGTGATGGGTCTTGCAGTCAAATGTGGGCAGGAGATCACCTTAAAGACAGATGGCGAAAACGAAGAAGAGGCAATGAATAAACTTTCCGCTTTCTTAGAAGAAAACTTATAAAAAATACGTGCCTGTGGACTGCTTTGCGGCAGTCCATATGTGCATTACAGCAGAAATATTTTTGGAGGTAAAACAATGGTTTTAGAAGGAAAAAGCGTATTTGGTGGAATTGCGATCGGACGTCTTTCTATTTACAATAAGAAGGAAAATCAGGTAAAACGCGAGAAAATCACAGATGTGGAAGCAGAAATCACTCGTTTTACAGATGCAAAGGAAACTGCAAAAGAGCAGTTAAAAGGCTTTTATGAGAAAGCGGTCAAGGAAGTTGGCGAAGTGAATGCCGCAATTTTTGAAGTGCATCAGATGATGCTAGATGATCTTGATTATGTGGAATCTATCACCAATATGATCCGCACACAGGAAGTAAATGCAGAATTTGCAGTGGCTTCGACCGGAGATAATTTTTCAAAGATGTTTGCAGCGATGGATGATGATTATATGAAAGAGCGTGCAGCAGATGTAAAAGATATTTCCAACCGTGTGATCTCTATTTTACAGAATGCGGAAAACGGTTCCGTGACAGGAGAGAAACCGGTGATTCTTCTTGCCGATGATCTTGCACCAAGTGAGACAGTCCAGCTCGATAAATCCAAAGTACTCTCCTTCGTGACCAGACATGGTTCTACCAACTCCCACACTGCGATTTTAGCGAGAACCATGAACATTCCGGCATTGATCGGCATTGATTTTTCCGAGGATGTCAATGGGAAAATGGGTATCGTGGACGGCTATACCGGAAAGCTTTACATTGAACCGGATGAGGAGACCATGAAAAAATACGAGGCAAAAAAAGCCGAGGATGAAAATAAGAAGCGTCTTTTACTGGAATTAAAGGGAAAAGAAAATGTTACTTTAGACGGCAAAAAAATTAATCTTTATGCCAATATCGGCGGTGTTGCGGATGTGGCAAATGCACTGAGCAACGATGCGGGCGGAATCGGATTGTTCCGAAGCGAGTTCCTTTATCTGGAATCGGAGGACTATCCGACCGAGGAAGCGCAGTTTGCCGCTTATAAGACGGTGGCAGAAAATATGGCAGGCAAAAAGGTTATTATCCGTACCTTAGATATTGGAGCCGATAAGCAGGTGGACTATTTCCATATGGAGAAAGAAGAAAATCCGGCAATGGGATACCGTGCAATCCGAATCTGCCTTGACCGACCGGAAATTTTCAAGACGCAGCTCCGTGCAATTTACCGTGCAAGCTATTACGGAACGATCTCCATTATGTTCCCGATGATCATTTCGGTGAAAGAGGTGAAACGTATCAAAGAGATCGTTGCGGAGGTGAAAGCAGAACTGACCACAGAGGGAATTCCATTTAAGGACTGTGAACTTGGAATTATGATCGAGACACCGGCAGCAGTCATGATCTCGGATCTTCTGGCAGAGGAGGTTGATTTCTTCTCCATTGGCACAAATGACCTGACACAGTACACACTTGCGATTGACCGTCAGAATCCAAAGCTTGACAGCTTTTATGATTCCCATCATGAAGCAATCTTAAGAATGCTTCAGATGGTTGTAGATAACGGTCATAAGCATGGCTGCTGGGTTGGTATCTGTGGCGAGCTGGGTGCAGATACGACACTGACCTCCACTTTCCTTAAGATGGGATTTGATGAGTTATCTGTCTCTCCAGCCATGATTTTACGCGTAAGAGAGGAAATCCGGAACACAAAAGTGGAGGAGTAGCCCTGAATTATAAAAGACATTTTCCGGGTCTTGCCTCTGTGATGTTTTTGCCGTCATAGACAAGTTCCCCACCGATATAAACAGAGACAATGCCTTCGGCGATCTGTGTACCGTCCTTAAAATCGGCACAGTCGCGCAGTTTTGTCTCATCAAACAGAATAAAATCAGCATCAAAGCCATCCCTGATCAGACCTTTATTCGGAAGCTTCCATACGGAGGCGGTAAGACCGGTCTGTTTATGGATGGCTTCTTCTATTGTGATAAGATGTCTTTTCAGTGCAAAGTCGGCGATCGGCTTGATAAAGCTGCCGTAGGCTCTCGGATGTGCAGGCCCCCTTTTCTCAGAGCAGATCGTGTCAGATCCAATCATGGAGTATGGACTCTGGTAGATGGTGAGCATATCCTGTTCCGACAGGGAAAAGTAACTTGCCATGCAGGTGAAATTGTTTTCCAAAAGCAGGTCAAAATAGGTATCAAAAGCATCTTTGCCGAGGAAGTCGGCATATTCCTGAACCGTTTTTCCCACAGCGTCAGGTGTTTTTGGCGCGGAGGAGATCAGAAAATTTGTCGACTGTCTTTGGACCGAAGAAAGAAAAGATCAGAGCCATAGATGGGGTATCGTTTTATGTCTGCCGCGGTGAGATGGTTGGCATTGTCGGAGAATCCGGCTGTGGAAAAAGTGTGACAAGCCAGTCTATTATGCGGCTTTACGATGAAAAAGAAGAGGTTTCCTACTCCGGAACTGTCCGGTTTGAAGGGGAAAATCTGATGGAAATTCCCTATAAGGAAATGGATAAGATCAGAGGAAACCGCATTGCAATGATTTTTCAGGATGCATTAAGCTCCTTAAATCCTGTATACACGGTTGGAAATCAGGTGGTGGAGGCAATCTGCATCCATCAGAATGTGGAGAAAAAGGAAGCCTGGCAGAAAGCCGTGGAAATGCTCATGAAAGTCGGCATTTCAGAACCGGAGAAGCGTATGCGGCAGTATCCACATGAGCTGTCCGGCGGTATGCGTCAAAGGGTGATGATTGCGATAGCACTCTGCTGTAAACCGGATCTTCTGATCGCGGATGAGCCGACAACGGCATTGGATGTCACGGTGCAGGCTCAGATCATGGATCTCATCCAGCAGTTAAAAGAAGAGGAAAATATGGGTGTTATCCTCATTACACATGATATGGCGGTAGTGGCAGAAAACTGCGACAGGGTGATCGTAATGTATCTTGGACAGATGGTAGAGGAAGCGAGTGTCACGGATATTTTTGAACATCCGCTTCATCCGTATACGGTCGGACTGATCCAGTCTATTCCACAGATGACCACAGACTCCGAGCAGGAACTGTTTATGATAAAAGGAAGTCTTCCGCTTCTGACGCAGATCAAAAAGGGCTGCCGTTTTGCGTCAAGATGTCCGTATGCGACAGACAAATGCAGGGAAGAAGAACCGGAATTGCAGAAAACAGGTGAAAATCACAGTGTGAGATGTCATTTCCCAAGGTTTGGTGAATAAGGGAGTTATATATGGACGAGAGAAAAGCAGTAATCAAAGCGGAGCATATCAAAAAATATTTCCCTGTAAAGGGAGTGGTCGGAAAGAAAAAAGCGGTCGTAAAGGCAGTGGATGACGTGTCACTGACAGTCTATGAGGGCGAGACTGTGGGACTGGTAGGTGAGACAGGCTGCGGTAAAAGTACATTTGGAAGAACGATTTTAAAGTTGACGGAACCGACCGATGGAAAAATTTATCTGGACGGTGAAGATATTACCGGTTATTCCGAGCGCAAACTCAGAAAATACAGGCAGAAAATGCAGATCGTATTTCAGGACCCGTACAGTTCCCTTGATCCAAGGGAGACCATCGGAAAATCTTTAGAAGAAGTGCTGCAGATTCAGGGCAGGAAGCAGGGATGCCGGGAAAAGGTATTGGAGACGCTTGAACTTGTGGGATTGTCGTCAGAAGTTTACGACAGGTATCCGCACGAATTTTCGGGCGGACAGAGACAGCGTGTCGGAATTGCCAGAGCGTTGATCTTAAATCCGGTCTTTCTCGTCTGCGATGAACCGGTATCGGCGTTGGACGTATCGGTGCAGGCACAGATTGTCAACCTGTTGAAAAAAATACAGCGGGAGAGAAAGCTCGCGAGTATTTTTATTTCCCATGACATCAATGTTGTGCGCTATATCTCAGACCGCATTGTTGTTATGTATCTTGGACATATCGTGGAGGAAGCGCCGAAGGACGAATTGATCCATCATCCGAAGCATCCTTACACGAAAAGTCTTTTGGCATCTGTGCCAAACATGAATCCGAGGGAGCGGAAGCGCCATGTGGCGTTGGAGGGAGAAATCCCTTCCCCAATGGACCCGCCATCCGGCTGTGTCTTTCATACAAGATGTCCGTATGCAACGGACAAGTGCCGGACGGAAGTACCGGAGTATAAGGAAAGTGGAGACGGACATTGGGTAAGATGTCACGAAGTGTGACAGAAATGAAAAACCTCTGTGCGGGTATGGAGCCTGCACAGAGGTTTTTTAGCGAAAGTAAAAGAACATTATATAAAGTGATGGTAGAATTTCAATCCATATTTCATAATTTAAACCAACCCGGACATACTGAATATAAAACAGTTATGAACGAGGTTTAAAAAGAATGAATCAGTATTTGTTGATAAAGCAGGGAAACATCCATAATGCCGTGGAAAAAGAAGCATTTACGGCTGATATTTTAATAGAAAATGGAAAGATAAAGAAAATTGCTCCGGTGTTAGAGGGCGCAGTTATCAATGATGCGGAAATAATTGATGCATCCGGCATTGACGTGTATCCGGGATTTGTGGACGCACATTGTCATCTGGGACTGGACGGATATGCGGTGGAGTATGCCGGAGATGATTTTAATGAAATCGGGGATGCCATCACGCCGGAACTCTCTGCACTCGATGCGGTCAATCCGCAGGACAAAGCATTTGAGCTGGCAAGAGCAGGCGGCGTAACCTGCGTGTCAACAGGACCAGGAAGCTCAAATGTAATCGGTGGAACATTTTGTGTCATTAAGACGTATGGGAAGCGTATTGATGATATGATTGTAAAAGAAAAATCGGCAATGAAAATTGCGTTTGGCGAAAATCCGAAAAACTGTTATAAAAGCAGGGGAATCTATTCGCGGATGACAATTGCTGCGAAACTCCGGGAAGTTTTGCGTCAGGCAGAGCTTTATGAAAAAAGACAGGAAGCGGCAGGATATCCGGATAATACGGACTATAGCAAAATGCCGGAATATAATGCGAAACTGGAAGCACTGCTCCCGGTCATAAGAAAAGAACTTCCACTGAAAGCCCACGTGCACCGTGCGGATGATATTATCACGGATTCTCCTGTCAGTGAGGAGCAATATCTTCCGCTTTGCGCCGGAAAAGCAATCGCAAGCGGACTGGATGAATTTACTGCATTACAGGCTGTCACGATCAATGCGGCAAAGCATATCGAAGTCCAGGACCGGGTGGGAAGCATTGAGGAAGGAAAGGATGCGGACTTTGTACTGGTAAAGGGAAGTCCGTTTGCAGTAGATACGAAAATTTTGTATACAATCATTGATGGAAAGATTGTATACAAAAATAATTCGCTGTGATCCTCTGTCTTGAACCTTAAAAGGGCTGGCGTGTTCATGAATGCGCCAGCCCTTTTAAGGTTCAAGCCTGATTTGGAACAAAGTCCGATTGAAAGCGACAGATGCCTTTGTTATAATAAACCATAATAGTTTATTTTGGGATAATAATGATTCTACAGATATAGGATGGTAATAGCAATTTGCAGAGAGGAGGGCGATTGACATGAAGAAGTATACATTAATGCATAAGAATTTCCCAGTAGCAGATTTAGAATTGGATGAAGCTTCAGGAGCAATTTCAACTGTTGGTATAGTGTATGAGAAAGAACGTGTACCGGTAGGAATTCCAGTGAAAAAAAACATCATTAACAGAGCCGCGCTTAATGCATGGTGGAAAGGACGTGCGATTCCAGCCAGCCGTATGGGGATTGAGAATGCATTGACGAAATTACACATGTCCTCCACGCAGATGCTGTTGGAAAAGTGTCTGGGATTAAGTCTGTCAGATCAGTATTGGGTGTGCCCGAAGAATTCAGGCATAACGTGGGAACAGGTAAATTTTTTTGAGAATACATTTTCAGATGATGTGGGAAATATTTTGTTTGACCAGACAGCATCTGGTAATCCGGTAAGTTTAATGTCACCGGATAATACTTCAGATGGATGGCTGAAGAAGAAATGGAAAATAATAGATGATAAACGTTGCCTGATAAAAGGGGGAAGTGGTGCCACACAGCAGGAACCGTATAATGAAGTTCTCGCAAGCAGGATCATGGACAGGCTGGACATTCCACATGTAAAATATTCACTTCTTGTGGAGGATGATTACCCATATAGTGTATGTGAAGATTTTATCACACCGGAGACAGAACTTATTTCTGCATGGCATCTGATGCAGACGAGCAGAAAGCCCAATCATATTTCAATCTATCAGCATTATATCAATTGCTGCGAGGAAAACGGAGTGCCGGAGATTCGTAAGGCATTAGATCAGATGATCGTTCTGGACTATCTGCTTGTAAATGAGGACAGGCATTTGAATAATTTCGGGGTAGTCCGTAAGGCAGAGTCATTAAAATATATGTGTGCAGCCCCAATTTTTGACAGTGGAACGTCCATGTGGTTTGATAAGCCGACAGCCATGATAGGAGATATAACGAAATTGGTGTGCAAACCGTTTAAAAATACACACGAAGAGCAGATAAAGCTTGTGAGTTCTTTTGAATGGCTTGCTATGGAAAAGTTAAGTGGTATCGAGGAAGAATTCCGGGAAATAGTGAGGGGATCGCTCTTTGTTGATGAAAAAAGATGTGATGCGCTTTGCGCGGCATTGAAAAACAGAGTAAATATGTTAGAAAAAGTGATTCATGCAAACCAAACAGTATATACAATAGATGACTATAAGAACGATGTGAAGGAAAATATAGCATACAGTGGTTCTGGTGGATATAAGAAAGGGGAGATGTAGTAAAGCATCTCCTCTTTTGCAGTTTATGTAAAAAAAACAACCATTTATGCCATTTTTCATTTTATAAATAAAATCCATGCTACCATTATGCTAACAAAAAATAATAGCAGCATGGGTTTTATTTTTTATTGTTGCGATCCAGATAACATACATTTTGGTATCAATAACACAATAAATAAAATCCGTGAGCACCAAAAGAACAGGAGAACGAAAAATGAGCTTAAAATATGGGGAAATCATAAAACAGATGTCTCTGGAAGAAAAAGCACTGATGATGTCCGGTAAAAATACATGGGAGACTGTAGATTTTGAGAAGTACGGAATCCCATCCATGGCAATGTCCGACGGACCTCACGGGTTAAGACGTCAGGCCGGTGCAGGAGACCACCTTGGATTAAATGCCAGCCTTCCGGCAACCTGTTTCCCGACCGCAGCAACGATCGCAAACAGCTGGGATGAAAAATTGGGGGAGGAGATCGGTACTGCACTTGCAGAGGAAGCGGTGACCATGGATGTCAATGTCATCTTAGGACCGGGACTCAACATTAAGAGAAGCCCGCTCTGTGGACGTAACTTTGAGTATTTTTCCGAAGATCCGTATCATGCAGGGAAAATGGCAGCCGCTTATGTAAAAGGTATCCAGAGCAAGGGAATCTCAGCATGTCCAAAGCATTTTGCGGCAAACAGCCAGGAACTCCGTCGTATGGCAAGCGACTCTGTTGTTGATGAGCGTACATTCCGGGAAATCTATACCACTGGATTTGAAATCGCAGTCAAAGAGGGAAAATCCAAATCCATCATGTCTTCTTATAATGAAGTAAACGGTGTCTATGCAAATGAGAATCGTCACATGTTACAGGAAATCTTAGTCGATGAGTGGGGATTTGACGGCTATGTCGTATCCGACTGGGGCGGAAGCAACGACCATGCACTTGGCGTTATGAACGGAAGCCACCTTGAGATGCCGGGGACCGGAAAATCAGGCATGCGTGATATTGTCCGTGCGGTAAAAGACGGCACATTACCGGAAGAAGTATTAGATCAGCGTCTGGATGAACTGTTAAATGTTGTTTTTGCAACCCATCAGGCAACAGTTGATGGAAAAGGCAAAAAATTTGATGTTGAAGGACACCATGCATTAGCAAGAAAAGCAGCCGAAGAAAGTGTTGTTTTACTGAAAAACAGTAACAACATCCTGCCATTAAAACCGGGAACAAAAGTAGCAGTGATCGGTGATTTTGCAAAGACTCCACGTTATCAGGGTGCAGGTTCTTCTCTTGTAAATCCGACCAAACAGCCGGAATCCATCTTAGATGTGATTGGGGACAGTGGACTTGTAATGACCGCTTATGAACAGGGATATATCCGCAACCGCAAACCGAATGCAGCACTTGCAAAATCAGCAGTGGAAGCAGCAAAGAATGCAGACGTTGTTCTTGTTTTTGCAGGATTGGATGAGATCAGCGAGTCCGAGGGACTTGACCGTACCCATATGCATATGCCGCAGGCACAGAATGAACTGATCGATGCGATCACAGCCGTGAATACCAATGTGGTTGTTGTTCTCTCAGCAGGATCTTCTATTGAGATGCCGTGGTTTGACTATGTAAAAGGTATCGTTCACGGATATTTAGGTGGTCAGGCAGGCGCATCTGCAATGATGAATGTCCTCACCGGAAAGGTATGCCCATCCGGAAAATTAAATGAGACTTATCCACTTCACTATGAAGATACTCCTGCATTCCACTACTATCCAAGTAAGGAGCGCAGCAGCGAGTACCGCGAGGCTCTCTATGTGGGATATCGTTATTACACAATGGTCGGCAAAAAAGTCCGTTTCCCATTTGGTTATGGATTGAGTTATACAACTTTTGCATACAGCAATCTCTCCGTTGACAAAGACGGTGTGACCTTCACGATCAAAAACACTGGAGATGTGGAAGGAACAGAAATTGCGCAGCTTTATGTCGGAAAACGGTCCGAGACGATTTTCCGTCCGGTCCGTGAGTTAAAAGGTTTTGCGAGAGTGACATTAGCTCCTGGCGAGGAAAAATCCGTGCATATTGCATTTGATGACAAGACCTTCCGTTTCTATGACACAAGAACGGATACATGGGAAGTAGAATCTGGTAACTATCAGATCATGGTAGGAACCGATGCAGATACTATGGTATTAGTAGGCAGCTTAGATGTTGCAGGAACTGTAGCAGAAGGCGGCTATAGCAAAGAGATTTTACCGGAATATTTCAGCGGTAAGATTGAGAACGTGGATGACATCGAGTACAGAGAACTTTACGGAAGAGAAATCCCGGATGGAAGCTGGAGCGGTGAGATCCAGATGAACGATGCAGTATGCCAGCTTTATTACGGAAAAGGTATCTTTGGCAAACTGTTCTACGGAGTGCTCCGCATTTTGTTAAAGATCAGCGAGTGGCAGGGAAAACCGAACTTAAATGTTCTGTTCAACTACAATATGCCAATCCGTGGATATGCAAAAATGACAGGTGGTTTTGTCACAATGGAGATGGCGAGAGCCTTAACAGAGATGGCAAATGGACACCGTATCAAAGGAACGGCACATCTGATCAAAGCGGCAGTGAAGAGAGATTAATGTAGAGGAACAAAAAATAAATTTTACACAAAACACACGTAAGGTGGCTATGGATTTTACATAGCTGCCTTATTTTTTTATGTATGGAAACAAATAAGATAAAAGTAAAATTGGAAGCGCCGATGGTGCAGGCGCGGTATCAGTATGCAATTGATGTGATGTTAACAAGACTTCGCATGATTGATGCAGATCTGACCGAGAAAAATGAACGCCCATTAATCAGAAATTTGTGTAGCAGAATTAAAACTGCCGAGAGCATTGTGAAAAAGTTGGAAAGAAAGGAACGTGAAGTCACTTTCGAAACAGCAGTCAATACTTTAAATGATATT
>UMIB01032307.1_pt1 | contig 13367 bp, 9 predicted proteins | sample 1965641 | NCBI WGS metagenome assembly UMIB01 (sample SAMEA4836110, study PRJEB28245) | human gut metagenome | biome: gut microbiome; material: fecal sample | place: Denmark | collected 2008
TACTTCGATCGGCAGTATCTCTACTAATAAAAATGATTCTTCTATTTTAATCATTTCTCTTCCTTATATAGAAGAAACATTAAAACACTTTTTTAAAGACTATCGCAATTATTATTATCTCCCGGAAGAAGACAGAGCCGTTCATAAAAGCGTCGGATGTTATGTAGAAAGAAAGTACCGCCGGGCAGCGAAAGCATCCACTTGCTATATAAAGAAGGAAGGAATTTTCCTTCCTATCCCCAAAACACAAAAACATTATGGAATTCAGATTGAAAGATATCCTTATCAAGATTCTTTTCCTCTTTATAAAAGAGAATTCAAAAGTCCTCGTTCTTTTGCAGAATTCGATAATCTCTTTTCTGATAAAAATGAAAGCCTCTCTATCTATCTTAGAGATGTCATAAAAGAACTTTTTATCATTCATATACAAGAAATTAATGATTTAATTTAGAAAAAAACAGCCAAAAACAAGAATTTCCAGCCATAGCAACATAGCTATATAACGGTTGGAAATTCTTGTTTTATGTTTATTGATGCTACATAGCCTGAATGTATTTCAGAAAAATTGTTCTTTAAACCCACATTTCTTCTTCAATCCAGTCAAGTGCCTCTTCATAATCTTTTCTTGCTTCCTCAATCTTTAACGGATCCTGGCGATCAAGAATCCTCTCAAATTGCTGGGTTACCATCTCAAGCTGTTCACGAAGTTCACCTGTCGTTTCTTCGTAAAGTCGTTCTCCCCGCAAAAGCAGAACTTTATTCTTTTCCTGCTCTCTTGGTGGAATTTTAAGGTAAGAAAGTTCTTTCATACGAGCTTTCATCTCTTCTTCTGTCATACTGTTTTCCTGATTCTTTATAAGGCGGGTTATCGTTTCTCCTGTAGAGACAATTTTAGCTTCAACTTCAAGTAACGCATTAATATCATAAGTATAAGTAATGTCAATCTGTTCCTTTCCAGCCTCATTATCCGGAACAGTAAGTTTTAATGTTCCAAGAGAAACATTGTTTGAGGCAAATCGGCTTTCGCCCTGTAATATGTGTATTTCCACCTGTGTCTGATGATCATAAACCGTAAAGAAATGCTGCGTTCTGCTTGCTGGTATTACCGTATTTCTCTCAATGATCGGACAGAAATGATTTCCCTCTATATGATCATTCTCTGCTTTAACAGAAACTTCGGTTCCAAGAGTAAACGGGCAGACATCTGTAAGAATCACTTCTTTTACTGCTTCTTTTCGTTCTTTCATCGCTGCCTGGATTGCTGCCCCAAGTGCAACTGCCTCATCTGGATTAATGCTTGTATCCGGTACTCTGCCAAATAACTTTCCAACAAATTTACGAACAAGCGGCATCTTCGTTGTTCCTCCAACCAATACAACTTCGTCAATTTCTCTGGGCTTCACGCCGGCATCCGAAAGGCTTCTTCTTACCGGAGTTTTAATACGGTCTAAAAGCTGGCTACTCATTTTTTCAAATGCCCCTCTTGGTATAAGGGTTTCTACCTTTTCACCACTTACCGATGCCTGCATACGATAAAAAGAATCTGCTGTATTACATTTACACTTTTCTGCCTGATTACGGTAATATGCTTTTTCCTTTGCAGAAAGACTTTCTTCATTTATTCCATGTTCTTTATAAAATTCTTCAACAATCAAATTTGTAAAGTCTTCGCCACCAAGATAATTATCCCCGGCAACCGCCCTTACCTCAAGAATATCGTCAAACAACTCAAGAATGGAAACATCAAAAGTTCCTCCACCAAGGTCAAAAACAAGAAAACGCGTATTATCATTTTTCTGGTAAAGTCCATAGGCAATTGCTGCCGCAGTTGGCTCGCTGATAATTCGTTCCACTTTAAGTCCTGCTAATTCACCTGCCTGCTTTACTGCTTTTCTTTTTACTTCATTAAAGTATGCCGGAACACTGATAACTGCTTCGGTTACTTCTTCTCCAAGATAGACTTCCGCATCTTCTTTTAAAGAACGAAGAACCATTGCGGAAAGTTCCGTTGCTGTAAATGTTTTATTACCAAGTTTAAATTCTTTTCGGCTTCCCATACTTCTCTTGAAGAGATCTGCTGTCTGGCCCGGATACACTGCCATTCGTTCTCGCGCCGTTTTACCTACATAAACCTGATCATTTTCATCAATACTGACTACTGACGGTGTCAGTCTTTCTCCTAATCGATTTGGAATAATTTCAGGTCCATGTTCTGTATAGTACGCCGCAAGTGAATTTGTCGTTCCTAAATCAATTCCAATAATCACTGTATTTCCTCCTGTAACATTTTTAAAATCTGCGTTTTTCGATACGAGATTTCTGTCCATTCTTCCTCATCCATCTCGGACTGTAAAGACCATCCTTTTTTCTCAAGTCTTTCAAGAATGGCATATGCCTTTTCTAAATCTTCCCGGTTTTTTGCTCTTATTGCAATATATCTTGCTCGAAGAAGTTCCAGTTCATCACTGTTTACTTCTCTTTTCTCTGCCACATCCAGGATATCTTTTACGCTGTCAAGTTCACCAAATATCAGATACATTCGAATTAAAGTACAATATGGTTTTGCATGATATGGATATAATGTGGTTGCTCTTTGATAGTCATTGACTACTTCCTGATATCTTCCAAGATACAGACAAGCTTCCTGTCTCAAAAGATATGCCGGGTAGTACTGCGGATCTATAGCAAGCATCTTATCACAAATATCAAACATTTTAGCATATTCTTTTTTTCTGCGCCAGATATCTGCTGCCGTATGGTAATAACTTACTTTTTGTGAAACATCTTTTTCCGCTGCTACCGCCTTTTCTATGTCATTCATTACCTCAGAAAGACTGCCTTCTTTTCCGTCAAGAATCATATCTGCCTTAGCAGAAGCAATCGTATAATAAGCATAGCCAAGACGAGCCATCTGCCTTGTCGTTTTCTTCGTTCCATCCGGACGAAGCTTCTGTATGGCATGAAGCCACAAAACCAGATGTTCTAATGCCTTTTCATCTTCATTTACTGTGAGATAAATTCTTCCCTTTAAATTATGATAGTCAAGGGTATGGCTCTCATCCGGAACAAAACGATCCAATAACGCAATACCATCCTCAAATCTCGAATTCTGATAATAGCACCATGCAAGTTCCATCAGACTATCCTGATTTAAATGATTCTCCTTATAGTCTGGCTCTAACTCTGCTATAACATACACATTCGCTTTGTTAAGATCTGCCACTAAACGCTCATCTACCGGACTTTCTTCGAGCAGATCAAGAATTGCCTCTCTTGCTTCCCGATATCTTCCTTCCTGAAGTACTGCTTCCATCCTGCCGGTTCTTGCAAGAAAAGACTGCGGATGTGCTTCTAATACTTTATCATACAGCTCTATCATTCCATCCCATTGATTCTTTTCCTGGCAATACCTTCCATAACAGCACACAATACGCTCTTCCTGTGGGTATTTTTCAGCAAGCTGCCGAAAGATAGTTCCTCCTTCTTCCTGCTTCACTTTCTCTTTTTCACTGTAAAGAAGCCTTGCCTTCTCTAACTTTGTATATGGATGATAAATCGTATATTTTTCTTCCATGAGCTCATACTCTTGCCAGGCTTCTTTTTGCATACCAAGATCTGCATACTGGCGAAGTTTATGATAATGCTCTATGTAATCATCAATATCCTGACTGACTTCACCTTCAAATAATTCATAATTTAACGCACCGTTATAGCGGACAACCTGTAACAAAAAATCAACATAAGGCTCCGGAAAAAGTTCTAAAAGTTCCTTTCGATTACCTGTAATAGAAAAAGTACGATCAATCTTCTTCCATACTGCTGCCGGCAAACGGAAATGTTCCATTAAAAATACTAAAAATCTCTGCCGTACTTCTTCACCGCTTTCTAAACTGATACAGATATCTTCTGAAAAAAGACTCTCCCACTCCTGCTCATCAATTCTCCGATAAAAATCATTATAAAGCTGTTCACAGCGAAAAATAAAATCTTCAACTGGTGACAGCCTTTCCTCCTTCTCGTCTTCCTTTTGCCTGGCGTATTTTAATGCTTCCTCGTAAGCTTCCCTAAGAATCTTAAACCCATTTGGATCATCCTCCGGATTTACAATATGGAGCTTCTCTCTATATGCTTTTTTAATTTCTTTTTCTTCTTTTGTCGCTTCTATTCCTAATGTGTTAAAAAAATCATTCATCTTTATAACTGCTTAAATACTTCTCCTATCTTATCATTAATTATTAAATCTGCCTGAGAATCTCTCTCTGTCTTTGACTTATTAATTAAAATGAGATGACTTCCCTTAAAATAATCAATCAGCCCAGCTGCCGGATAAACAACAAGAGAGGTTCCTCCAATAATCAGCACATCTGCCTGACTGATATACTGTACCGTTTTTGAAATGACTCTCTGATCAAGTCCTTCCTCATATAAAACAACATCTGGCTTTATCAGTCCTCCACATTCATCACATTTTGGCTGACCCTCGCTGTTTTTTACATAAGCAGCATCAAAAAACTTCCCACAACTCATGCAGTAATTTCTGTGGATACTTCCATGGAGCTCTAATACATTTTTGCTACCTGCCATCTGATGAAGTCCATCAATATTCTGCGTAATAACCGCACGACATTTTCCCTGTTTTTCCCACTCTGCAAGCTTGTAATGTGCCGCATTCGGCTTAGCATCTAAGGCCATCATTTTATCTTTATAAAACTCATAAAATTCCTTATTACGTCTCATAAAAAAAGTGTGGCTTACGATTGTTTCCGGTGGATAATCATATTTCATGCTATAAAGTCCATCGGTACTTCTAAAATCAGGAATACCACTTTCTGTAGAAACTCCCGCTCCTCCGAAAAATACCAGATTATCTGTTCCATCAATAATTTCTTTTAACTGTCTGATTTTCTCGTTCATAATAAACCTCCTATGCTGTGCTGATTAATACGATAATAAACCAGTATCTTACCATGTCCATACACCGGGCACCTATGCGTGAAAATAAGTTTGGGGCAAAATACCTTTTGTCCCTCATATCATAACATCAGATTATAAAAATAATCACATTAATAAGTCCTAATATAAGACCAATAACTGCACCAAGATTTACAATAGCACCAAGTTCTTTATTCATAATCGAAAGAACCAGTTCTTCGACCTCTTCTACCTGCATTGCATTAATTCTTTCTTCAACTACTAAAGAAAGTTTCAAAGATGAGAGCAATGCTGGCAGCTTATCTTCAATAACTTTTTTATAAAGTCCCCATAAAAATTCCGGATCATAAATTCCCTTCTCTTCAAGAAAGGCTGTCACTTCCGGCATTGGCTTTTCCTGTAGTTCTTTCGATTCTTTCACAACTGCTTTTCCAACATATTCTCTGGCATTCTCCTGTATATATGTATCAATTCCATCTTGTACCTGTCCGGCAATCTTTTCAAGAAAAGAACCGCCAAGCATCATTCCAAACATAGATTCCGAAAACTTATTCTGTGCTTCCTGCATCACTTTATCTACAATAAGCTTTCCCGGTTCCATTGCAATAATCTTTTCTGAAAGAAAGTCTGACAGACTTTCTTCTGTCGAAACGATAAAATTATTAAGTCTGTCCTCTTCAACTATATTTGATATAGAAGAATAAAGCGTATCTTCGGATGCTTTCTGACTGTCTATCCAGCTTTGGACATGGCTTTTAAATTCTTCTTCTGATTCTTTTGAAAGAAGCTTCTCTCCCAAATATTCCGGGGTTAAAAGCTGTGTCTCCACAACATTTCCAACTGCTCTTGCCAGTCGTCCCTGTCCCCTTGGGATAACTCCTGGTGTAAAGGGAAGTCTCTTCCCAAATACACGAATCTCTTTTCTTGGACGGAATAACATCTTTACCGCAATCCAGTTTGTTACATACCCAATGACAGCCCCAATCAAAGGGGTTGCTATATATTTCCACATAATCTTTACTCCTTTTCTTACAATATATCATATCTTATCACAAATGCAAGAATCAACTCATGATTCCCCTCTTCTTCGTTCTTCCCAAAAATCCTTTAAAACTTTCCCGTAATTTTGTCTGTTTACTCCATAATAACTGTCCCATTCTTCTGGAAAAAGCTTTTGATTTTCTCTTTCTAAAAAACGTTCATCCATCAAAAGAATCGTACCTGTATCTTGTGCTGTTCGAATTACCCTTCCAGCGGCCTGCAATACTTTGTTCATTCCCGGATACCGATACGCATAATCATATCCTTTTTTTTGCTGTCTGTCAAAGTATTCCCTGATCACTTCCCGTTCATTGCAAATCTGAGGCAGCCCAGTTCCCACAATTACTACTCCAATTAAACTTTCTCCCGTAAGGTCAATCCCTTCTGAAAAAATACTTCCAAGAACACAAAAACCAATCAATGGTTTTCCTGCTTTCCTTCGAAACTTTTCTAGAAAATCTTCTCTGCTTTTTTCTTCCATAAAAGGTTCCTGCACAACAAGTTCAGATACTAACGCAAGATTACTATCTCTTGCTATCTCATATACTGCTGAAAGCATTTCATAGGATGGGAAAAAGATCATATAATTTCCTGTCTGCTTTTCTAGAGAAAGCTCCAGATAACCTACCATCTTTCTGTATTCCCATTCTCCTCTTCTTGTATAGCGACTTGTCACATCTTCTGTAATTGCTAAAAGACGCTTTTCCTTTTGAAAGGGAGAAGCAATTTGATATGCTTCAAAACGATTGCCACTGAGAAGCTGTCTGTAATATTGTACCGGCAAAAGAGTTGCAGAGAAGAAAATACTAGAACGACTGTTTTCAATATATTCCTCTATCTGCTCTGATGGATCTACACAAAAAATCCGTAAAAAAAAGTCTCTTCCTCTTTTTTCACTATAAATTTCATAACCGCTGTCCATGTTATCTAAAATCATATAAAAATGACTAATTTTAAAATAAAACTCTACAATCTCTTCTCTTTCCTGAAAATTATCGTGTTCTGTCAGATACTCTTCTAACGGACCTATCAGATGAAAAATTGGGAAGTACATCGCATCCGCATTTTTATGCAAATGAAATCGTTTCTCTTCATGAAATTCTTTTTCCAGCTTTCGAAGTGCAATAATACAATTATTCAATTTTTTAAATAAAAAACGATTCCTATCTTTAAAATACTTTTTCGGCACCTTAAAATCACTTTTTGCAATATCCGCGCTGTACATATCTCTGGCTCTGTCAAGAAGATTATGTGCCTCATCAATAAGATAAATATTTTGCCGCAAACTTCCTTCTATCAGACTTTTTCGATTGACATGTGGATCAAATACATAATTGTAATCACAAATGATACAGTCCGACCATACTGCTGCTTCAAAAGACAGTTCATACGGACACACTTTATATCTTTCCGCATATAAAAGAAGATTTTCCCTGCTGATTTCACAAGCAGAATCCAATAAAGCATAGAGCGCTTCGTTAATTCTGTCAAAATGTCCTTTGGCTCTCTCACAGCTTTCCGGATTACACTGCACTTCTTTTTGAATACAAATTTTTTCTTTGGCTGTAATCGTTACTGCTGATATAGATAACCCCTGTTTTCTTAAAAGCTTTATCGTATCTTCCGCCACCGTTCTTGTAATTGTCTTTGCCGTAAGATAAAAAATATTTTCTGCCTTTTCTTCTCCTAATTCTTTCAAGGCTGGATAAATTGTGGAGATTGTCTTTCCCACACCTGTTGGTGCCTGCAAAAAAATATGCTTTTTACTTTCCATTGCTTGATAGGCAATCGCTGTCATCTTCTTTTGACCCGGTCTAAAATCAAAAGGAAACTTTAATTGTTTTATGCTTTCATTTCGCTGTTTTCTTGCCGCCACATAATACGATGCCCACATTCGGTAAGAATCTAATAGATCTGCAAACCATAAGGAAATCTCTTCCATGCTGTATACGGAAAAAATTCTTTTTATTTCTTCTGTTTCTAAATGACAATATGTGATCTGTATACCAATTTTTTCTAAATCATGTTTATGTCCGTACATATAAGCATAACACTTTGCCTGTGCAAGATGCAAAAAATCTGCTTCTTCTATTTCTTCTATATTTCTGTAAACACACTTAATTTCATCTACATAAATAACATTTTCCTCTTCTAAATTCATACGGTCAATTCCATCTGCCCGTCCCTCTAATACAAGAATATATCCTTCTTCCTGCCACTCCATTTTTAATGGAACCTCACTCTGATAAGTTGCATTCTGGGTTCGTTGGATTTTACGATGCAGCCTTCCCCCTTCAAGCATTGCTTCTGGATTCGCACTCAGTGCGGAACCTGTTGTGATACTTCCGGTTCGTAATAAAAATTCTACCAGATGGCGCACTGATGTTTTTACAATCCCCTTCTGATAGGACAACATAATACAGTCCTCCTTTTTTTTCGATGCCTTCTAATACTTTTTTGCATTGTTTCTTATCTTGAAAAAATTTCTTTTATTATTTCCCTTATTTTTTTACGTTTTGTCTTTATTTTCATTTCAAATGAAATATTATCGTAATTATTCTATTTTTTAATTGTTCTTTCCTTATTTCTTCCCTATAATTTCACCTTGAAATTCCATGTATCTGACCTTTAGAGATATTTTAATATGTCTACATAAAAGAAAATGCCCACAATGAGGGGCAAAACTCATTGTGGACATTCTCTGTATAATACTAACCTTTAACTTAGGGGATTACTTTAATTATAATACAACACTTTTCTAAAAATTTCATGCCTTTGTAGTGGAATATTTTGTTCAATTTCAAAGAAATTATTGATATTCGTATTCATATAACAACATTCTTTCATTTGAAACAAAAAAATAGTCCTTTATTCACTCTATTTTCAAATTTTTCTGATTCGTTTCCCTAAAAAAAGAGTATTTGTTTATGATAACTGTCCAAGAATTGCAGGAATTAACTGCTTCTTTCTGGATACTACACCCGGAAGTTCTGCAGAACTGTTTTCTACAGTTGTCTCAAATGCATTCTCTATTACTTCTTTACACATATCACCTACCATTAATAATTCTGTGGACTCATTAATGATATCTGTCATCATAAAGAAGACCATATCTAAACCATAAGATGTTCTTACTTCCTCCATATAAGGAAGGAGCTTATCTTTACAAGCAGATAATTCTGCTTTATTCATTGAACTGATCTGTCCTACACCAAAGTTAATGTTTGAATCATTAAACTTTTTAAAATCCTGATAAAAGATTTCTTTTGCAGACTTCTCTCTTAAGTTACTTCCTGCATCAAACATATCTCTTGCATACTTTTCAATCTCAATATGTGCGATAGCTGCAAGCTTTTCTGCAATGATACGGTCAATCGCTGTACAGGTTGGAGAACGGAACATTAATGTATCAGAAAGAATTGCAGAACATAAAAGACCCGCAATCTTTTCCGGAATCTCGATACCATTTTCCATGTACATCTGTGTAATAATTGTTGCAGTACATCCTACCGGCTGATTTCTGAAATATACCGGAGAGTTCGTCTCAATATTTCCAAGACGATGATGATCAATAATTTCTAAAATTTCTGCTTCTTCAAAACCATCTACTGCCTGCGCTTTTTCATTATGGTCAACAAGGATGAGCTTCTTTCGATCTAAATCTAATAAGTTCCGTCTGGAAATCATTCCTACATAATTACCCTGGTTATCTGTAATAGGGAAATCGCGGAATCTTCTCTTTGCCATAGTTTCCTGAATATCATCTACATAATCTGTTGTATGGAATGTAATCAAATTCTCCGTTGTCATGAAATAACGAACTGGCATACTGTGGTTGATCAGTCTGGCTACAGTGTAAGTATCATATGGACTTACAATGATTCGACAGCCATGTTCCTTGGCCATCTTACGAATTGTCTTTGAAACCGTTGCTCCCATACATACAACAATACACTGTGCATCCATCTCAATCGCGCAAAGCTGGGATTCATAACGGTTACCTAAAATAACCATATCCTGCGGTTCAATATATCCTTCCATCATGTCCGGATTAGCTGCGGCAATCAAAACATGACCCTCCTCAAATTCACCGTCAAGATCACCAACAATCATCTCTCCGTCAATCGTCTCAACAATATTCTTATAGTTTGTTCCGGCTTTGGATAAGATCATATTGTCATATACATCCATATCAGAATAGGCGATATCACTGACAGTGATGATTCCTGCAAGTTTACCCTCTTCAATGATAGGAAGGGAAACAATACGTGCTCCTCTCATGATATCCCACGCTTTTTTAAGAGATAAACCAGCATCCACACCTTCTGTTTTACGAATCTCAATATCTGTAACCTGTGGACGGATATCATTCACAAATAAAGGGGCTTCCTGTTCAAAATAACGCAGAACATACTGTGTCTCTTCATTAATATGACCGGCTCTTGTAGGGATATACTTACATTCTTCTTCCTGCTTCTGACTTAATTCATTCTTCAGATATGCATAAGAAATTGCAGAACAGATACTATCTGTATCTGGATTCTTATGACCAATTACATAAATATTATTCTTCTTACTCAAAATTCCTGTATCCTTTCTATTATCTTTTATTTATGGTAATCCATTTATAATAAAGAGCTTACTCTCTTCCACCATCTATAATTGTAAACAAATTCTTTCTTTTTTTCAATTGTTTCTGATGAGATAATCGTTTATATTCCTCTCTGGAATATCCCTTATATTCAAAAACCGGGACACTTTCAAATAGCTGACCCACTGCCTGTCTTGTCTCTTCTTCCAATTCTTTATTCTTAAAAGGCAGTCCACTTAATCTTTCCTGTAGTTTATCATAACTACATCCGTTCTTAATCATAATCAACAAAGTTCTTAGCAGAACCGTCGCACGATAATAATTTAGCCCCATTTTATCAATGAATAAATTACCAAGTTCGCTAACTCCTGACCATCTATTATCAATCCCTGCTGCATCACTGACATAAATTAAATCCTCAATTTTAACTGGCTTATATGGTAATTCCTCATGCTCTCTGATATATGTAAGCAATAAATCAGCATTCTCTACACTCAAATACTGAAAATATTCATTCTTCCCTGTAAAATCTTTAAGAATCGCCCCAAATGCCCACATAGAACTACGACATTTAATGAATAAAATAAACTCTTCATAAGAAACTACTTTTTTAGAAACTTTTAAAAATAAAGAATATAATGTTCTTGTCTCTATGAAACCATAATAATACATATATCCGGTAATAATCTTTTCCCATTCCTCATAAACAGACAATGCTTTTTGACTTTTTCTGCTTTTTAACAGGAAATAAAAACGGTCTTTCATCTCATCTACAACGATAATCTGATTCGGTTCATCTGAAATAGAATTGCCCATTCGATATGCTAAAAATCCAAATATCTTTAAATATTCAACATAATTCCATCTCTCTTCTGACATCTCAACAACAGGATTCTCCCAGACTTCCATCAGAAAATCAAGCATCATTTTGGGTAGCATAAGGAGAACCCACCTGGGTTCAGAACAAAATTCTTCTTTAAAAGCAGCAATATATGCTTCTTTGGGCAGTCCCTCTTCATATTCTATTCCAATCCGTCCAAGAATTGACGTCACTGTTGACACAGGAGTACTTTTCATAACGGTTTCTGCTTCCAGACTACTGATATTTACCTTAGCCTCGTCTGCTATATATCTGTCCTGCATATTCTCTCCAATCCTCTTTGCTGCCTGTTATGTTTTAATCTATATTTTATAGCATTGACATGAAAACAGCACCCTGCAAACACAGGATGCCGCACACAAGGCATACTATGCCTTATAGTAATTCGTAATTAATTATTACGTCCACAACACTTCTTATACTTCTTACCACTTCCACATGGACATGGATCATTACGTCCAATCTTAGGTGGCTTAACAACTGTTGTAGAACTTCTCTGTTCCTTATATAACTCCTTACGTCTCTCAGAAGTTAAAAGATCACTCCACTGCTCTAAACCATATAACCAGTCTGCCTTAGCAGCAACCATATTGTAATAGAGTTTCTCTTTATCGTAGTCTAAAGATACTACTGTATTCGCATCCATATCCTCGATAGGATTTGGATTCTTTAAACTATCATTAATTCCATCTAAGAAACCTACAAAATATGTAAGCTCCATATTATATTTCTGTGCCAGTTCTGCAACTGTTCCACTTACTGGTTCTTCTGGTGTAGCAAGAATCTGCTCATATACAGCCTTTTCCTGATTAAAATATCCAATCCAGAATTCCTGTCCTTCTCTGGTTCTATCGTCATGACTATAGGCAAATTCTCTCCAATCTGTTAATAAAGACATCTTTCTTTTCCTTTCTTTTTAAACGATTCCCATAAAATCACTGTGTATGTCCTTTATGGTATCATATATTACAACAGTATACCAAAATCCCCAAAGAAATTCAATATATATTTTTATCTGCAGGATCTAAAGGAACAAAAAACAAAAAGAAAAAGAATCTAATTCCTCTTGCTCTATTGTTGTTGCAGTAAAAATACTTATTCGTATTTAAACATACTCCCAAACTTGCAAGCCGGATAGATTCTTTTTTGTAATTTAAATCCTGTAAATCAGCAAAAAGAATTAAAATAAAAATACTTTTCCTGAATTATTATCGTTGATTACATAGTAAGCGGATGCATCTTCTGGTTTTAAGTAAATTTTTAAAGACTTGATATCGCTTTCTTTATGGCCTTCTTCAACATACTGCTTTTTAATTCTTGCTGTAATCGCAGCTAAATCTGATTCGTTACCCTGATACTGTACATATACTTCTGGTTCTGCTACTGCTGCTTTCACCTCTGCTACTTTTTCTTTTACAGTCTTCTCAACTTTTTTTGTAACTTCTTTTGCTTTATCTACAACTTTAGCTCCAGTATCTTTTACTGTCTCTTTTGCTGCAGCTGCTACTTCTTTAATGTCAGCATCTACGACTTTTTCTTTCTTTTCTTCTACTTCTTTTACCACTGCTTCTTTTACTTCCTCTACCACTGCTTCTGCTGCTGTAGTTTTTGCTGCTGTTTTAGCTGCAGGTGCTTTTGTTGCTGCTTTCTTCTTTGCTGCTCTTGCTGTTGTTCTTGCCATAGTTAATTCCTCCTAATTTGAATAAGGTTTTCTTAATACATACGTTGCTATTATACATCGGAAATATTATTTTGAAAAGCCGTTTTATAAACTTTTTACTAAGTTTTTCTAATACACCAATATATCATATTGTAAAATAAAACCATTATTTAGTTAAAATGATGTTTCTTTTTATATAGTAATTTTTTATTATATAAAAAAAACAGCGCTACCAGGATTCGAACCTGGAAATGCTGGAATCA
>UMIB01036243.1_pt1 | contig 13255 bp, 6 predicted proteins | sample 1965641 | NCBI WGS metagenome assembly UMIB01 (sample SAMEA4836110, study PRJEB28245) | human gut metagenome | biome: gut microbiome; material: fecal sample | place: Denmark | collected 2008
TCATATTTCTACAGATGATGTTTTTGATGGGAAAAGTGATCAACCTTATAATGAGTTTGATGAAACAAGACCACAAACAGCTTATGGTAAATCTAAATTAGCTGGAGAACAATATGTTAAAGAATTTACTTATAAGCATTTTATTATTAGAAGTACATGGGTCTATGGTTTAGGAAATAATTTTATTAATGATTTATTAGAAAAAGTAAATAAAGGTGAAACCCTAGCAATTGCCTCTGATCAATTTGGATCACCTACAAGTGCTAAAGAACTTGCACGTTTTATTTTACATTTAATTGATACAAATGAATATGGAACATATCATGCGACAAATAAAGGGGTATGTAGTCGATATGAATTCGCTCATGAGATTTTAAAACTTACAGGAAAAGAAGCTCAAATGAAGGCAGTACCTACTCATTTATCTGATTTTTCTAAAGTTAGACCAGCTTATTGTGTCTTAGATAATTTTATTATGTCAATGACTCCAGTTTATACTTTTCCTTCATGGAAAGAATCTTTAAAAGAATATTTTAAAGAAAGGGGTTTATATAATGAAAAATAAAAAGAAGTTAGGTTTAACAACTTTGATTTTTATAGCACTTATTGCAGGTGCAATTACCGGAATTATTATTAATTATTGTATTCCTAGTAATAAAATCGTTGATGATTTTATTGTTAGTGGTTTATTTTATGTTGTAGGACAAGGATTTATACGTTTAATGCGTATGTTAGTTGTACCACTTGTCTTTTGTTCAATTGTTTGTGGAAGTATGGCAGTAGGAGATACTAAAAAATTAGGAGCTGTAGGACTTAAAACAATGCTTTTTTATCTATGTACGACAGCACTTGCCGTTGTTGTTGCTTTATGTATCGCTAATGTTATTAATCCAGGTATTGGTTTAGATATGTCAGCAATTAAAATCACTTCAAAAGTAACAGAGTCAACACAAGCAACAAGTGTGACAGAAACATTGTTAAATATTATTCCAACAAATATTTTTGAATCACTTGCAAATGGAACAATGTTACAAATTATCTTGTTTGCGCTTATTTTAGGTGTTATTCTTGCAAATATGTCAGATCGTGTAGATATTGTTAAAAACTTCTTTAGTCAATTTAATGATATTATGATGGAAATGACAATGGTTGTTATGAAGTTAGCACCAATAGGTGTTTTCTGTTTGATTTCTAAAACATTTGCAGAAATAGGTTTTGATGTTTTCATCCCATTATTAAAATATATGTTCTGTGTATTGCTTGCATTAGGAGTTCAATGTTTTGGGGTTTATATGTCAATGTTAAAGATTTTTTCAGGATTAAATCCTATTATCTTTATTAAAAACTTTTTCCCAGTAATGGCTTTTGCTTTTTCAACATCAACATCCAATGCAACAATTCCAATGAATATTGATACTTTAGCTGAAAAAATGGGTGTCTCTAAAAAGATCTCATCCTTTACAATTCCATTAGGAGCAACAATCAATATGGATGGAACATCCATTATGCAAGGTGTTGCGGTTGTCTTTACAGCTCAAGCTTTTGGAATTCATCTATCTATGATGGATTATGCAACAGTTATTGGAACAGCAACGCTTGCTTCAATAGGAACAGCAGGGGTACCAAGTGTTGGATTAATTACACTTACCATGGTCTTTAATTCCGTTGGCTTACCAGTAGAAGGAATTGCTTTAATTATGGGAATTGACCGTATCTTAGATATGACAAGAACAGCTGTTAATATTACTGGAGATGCAGTATGTACAACAGTTGTTGCTTCAATGAATAAAGCAGTTGATCGAGATATTTATTATGGTAGAAAATAATTAAAAATTAATTAAATGAACCAAATAGGTTAAACTAATAACTTATTTAGTTCATTTTTTTTGTTATAAGTTATAAAGAGTTACATTACATGAGTTATTTCAAAAATTAAATTTAAATGATAAAATATATACATATATAATAAATGTTTTGTAATTAATGAGGAAGGTGTTATTTATGAAAGGATCAGAATTAAGATTAATAGAATACATGGAAGGATCTAAAAAAAGATTTATTATTCCAGTATATCAACGTAATTACGATTGGAAAATTGAAAATTGCAAGCAGCTCTATGATGATCTTATTCAAGTAATAAAAAATAATAGTAAAACACATTTTTTTGGAAGTATAGTTTCAGTATATGAACCATCGGGAAGAAATACAGAATTTCTTATTATCGATGGGCAGCAGCGTTTAACAACAATGTCACTGCTTTTTTTGGCTTTGTATAACCTTCTTGAAGAAAAAATAATAATTTCTGAGGATGAGTCTTTAAAAGATCAGATATATGAAGATTTTCTGGTAGATAAATACCAACCTCAAGAAAAAAGAATGAAACTAAAGCCTATTAAAAATGATCAAAAAGCATTTAGTAAGCTTTTTAATAGTAAAGATGATTATATTAAAGATTCAAATTTAACGATAAATTATAGTTACTTTTACGAAAGAATTCAAAAACAAGAGATTACGATTGATGAACTTTTTGATGCAATTTGTCGCTTAGAAATTATTAATATTACATTAAATAATGAAGATAATCCACAGTTGATATTTGAAAGTTTAAACTCCACAGGGCTTGACTTAAGTGAAGGAGATAAAATTAGAAATTATATATTAATGGGTCTTCCAAAACAAAAGCAAGATGAGTATTATGAAAAATATTGGAATTGTATAGAAAAATGTACTAAATATGATGTTAGTTCTTTCATTAGAGATTATCTTAGTGTTAAACAACTTGTTATACCCTCACAAAAAAAAGTTTATATAAATTTCAAAAAATATGTTGAGGATTCTTCTTTAAAAATTATTGAAATATTAGAAGATTTACTTAGTTATGCAAAAAGATATAATATTTTGTTATGTGGGAAAACAAGTAGTAAAGAACTAAATTCTTGTATTAATAGACTAAATCGTTTGGAAACTACTGTAACGAGACCGTTTTTTCTAGAAGTATTAAGGCTTTATGATGAAAACCAAATAAATTTGAATGAAGTCGCAGAAGCATTTTCTATAACAGAAAGTTATTTATTTAGAAGAACAATATGCGATTTGCCTACAAACGCATTAAATAAAATATTTCTTTTACTTAATAGAGAAATTATGAGATATGATGGTACGGATAGTAATTACATAGAAAAACTAAAATTTGCTTTATTATCAAAAAAAGATAGAGCTAGATTTCCAAATGATGATGACTTTTCTTTAATGTTCACAGAAAAACCGATTTATCAAATGAATAGTAAAAATAAAATTTATATTTTAGAAAGATTAGAAAATTTTGGAACATTAGAAGATAAAGACATATATAGACATTATGATGAAGGAGAATATTCTATTGAACATATTATGCCACAACATCTTACACCTGCTTGGATTAAAGAATTAGGTGATAGCTATGAGGAAATTCATGATACTTGGCTTCATAGAATAGCTAATTTAACGTTAACAGCATATAATTCAAAGTACAGCAATAGTACGTTTGTAGAAAAAAAGACAATGAAGAATGGATTTGAAGATAGTGGGATTCGTCTAAATACATATGTTTCTAAAAAGGATAAATGGACATTAGCTGAATTACGAGATAGGAATGATTATTTGTTGAAAAGAGCGCTAGATATTTGGGCATTTCCATCAACAAATTATAAACCGCAAGAAAAACAATTGGATTCTTATACATTAGATGATGAAGCATCTTTTTTAAGTGGTAGACAGATTGCTAAATTTGTATATAAAGGAATTGAACAACCGGTTGTAAGTTGGGTTGAAATGTATACGAAAGTTTTAAGAGCTTTATATTTAGAGGATAAAACGATTATTACCAAGATTGCATTATCAACAGATGATGATTTATCTATTCATTTTTCAACTAATAAAAGGATTTTTAAAAAATGTGATGAAATAGGGGATAATGTTTATGTGCAAACTAATACAAATACACAAAGTAAATTATCTGTTCTAAATAGATTGTATAAGTTATATGGTATGGATCCAACTGATTTAGTTTTTTATTTGCGAGATTCTAATGATAAAGAAGATGAAAAAGGAACGAGATTTGAAATACGTCGAAGATATTGGGGGTACGCTTTAAAATTTATAAAAGAAGAAAATTTTGATAATAAATCTTTTGATAATGTAAATACTTCAAAGGAAAATTGGATAAATGGTACTTTTGGTATAGGTGGTTTTGCTATATGTTGTATTGCTAATTATGACTTTGCAAGAGTAGATGTATATTTTGGAAAGACTAATGCTAATGAAAATAAAATTGCATTTGATAATGTTATGTTACATAAATTAGAAATAGAATCAAATTTGGGTGTTAATTTAGAGTGGGATAGAGGAGATGACGTAAAAAGATCAATAATTTCGTATAGATTGGAAAATGTAAGTATTTATAATGAAAATGGTTGGTTACAAATAGCTAAATTTCATGCAAAATGGAGTAAGAAATTTATAGATGCTATTGTTCCTTATTTAAAATAGGAGAGAAATATTCTAATATTAAGGAATAATTTATAATGATAGACTCTTTATAAATTATTCCTTTTAATAAAATGATATGTTATAATAACTTTCGACAAAAGTTGATGAAAGTCAGGCGATAGAGTGTCAAAAGTAAATGATTTAAAACAAGAAAACGAAATAAAAATAAGAGAATGCCTTTATGATGGACAAATTTGGACAAAAAATGACTTAGCGTATAAAACAAGTCTTTCATTGGCGACAACTACTAATATTTTACAAGAAATGTTGAAAAGTCGTGAAATTGAATATGTAAGTGATTCTAAGTCAACGGGTGGTAGAAAGTCTAAAGAATATCAGTTATATAAGGATTATAAGCATCTGTTAAAAATAGTTTTAAAGAAGAATAAGAAGAGTTATGAATTTATTTTTGAAATCATAGATTTATATGATCAAATTGTTTATCAAAAAAATTATTCTTCTTTAAAAGGAACAGTTGAAGAGTTTTTAAAGATGTTAAAAGAGGTATTAAAGAAAGGTCAAGAAATTGCTGTCATTTGTTTATCACTGCCAGGGGTTTGTGATCAGGGAATGATTGATTTGTGTGATTTTGAAGATTTTCAAAATAAAAATATATTAGAAATTTTAAAAAAAGAAATAAAACAAAAAATAATCATTGAAAATGATGTCAATTGTGCCAGCATTGGTTTTTATCATCAATATTCACACTATCAAAATAGTGCTTTGATTTATCAGCCTGCGGTTGATTATGTAGGCTGTGGAATGATTATTCAAGGAAAACTTTATAATGGTTTTAGTCATTTTGCGGGAGAACTTCGATGTTTACCTTTTTATGATCATTTACAACAAGAGCGTTTATTAAAAGATGCTCCTCAAGAATTATTAGAAAAACAGATTGTTACTTTATGTTGTGTCTTAAATCCAGAAGCTATTGGTATTTGTAGTGATGTTTTAAAAGACATACAAATATCTTTACCAACGATTCCTTTAAAACATCAACCTCAAATAATTAAAATTAATCAACTATATAAATTAATTAAAGAAGGACTTTTTCAAATAGGAAAGAATCAAATGATAGGAGGGATGAATAATGAATAAAAGTTATATTGATTTACATATGCATAGTTTATACAGCGATGATGGAGAATTTACACCTACTCAACTTGTAGAAATGTGTCATGAAGCAGGGGTGAAAATTATGGCGATTGCTGATCATAACTGGGTCAAAGCCATTTATGAAGCCAAAAAGAAAGCAGAAGAATTAAAGTTAAAATATATTCCTGCTATTGAAATTGATTGTACTTATAAAGGAATCAATTTACATGTTTTAGGCTATGGAATCGATTATACAAACCCAGCATTTAATCAATTGGGAAAAGATATTTTAAAACAAGAACTTAACTGTAGTTTAAAAAAATTAGAACTTACCAATCAATTAGGTTTTGATTTAAAAAAAGAACAATTAGATGCTTTAAGCAGTAATGGGGTTTATACTGGAGAAATGTTTGGAGAAGCTTTGTTAAAGGATGAAAGATATGTAGATCATGAACTTTTAAAACCTTATCGAAGTGGCGGAAGTCGTAGTGATAATCCCTATGTTAATTTCTATTGGGATTATTATGTTCAAGGAAAACCTTGTTATACAGAAGTTATTTTTCCTTCATTAGAAAAAATAATTCAATTAATTAATGATCGTGGGGGAGTGGCTGTATTAGCACATCCGGGAAATAATTTAAAAGGAAAGTTTGACATTTTCGATGAAATGGTAGAAAAAGGACTTCAAGGAGTTGAATGCTTTTCAAGCTATCATAGCCTTGAAACCAATGATTATTTTTATCAAAAAGCTAAAGAGCTAGATTTATTATTTACTTGTGGAAGTGATTTTCATGGTAAAACGAAACCAGCAATTCATCTAGGTGAAAATGGATGTGTTTCACCAGATGAAATTAAAGAACTTTTAATTAAATATCAATTAATAAGAGGCTAATTTAGCCTCTTAAGTATTTTTTTAAGTTTTCTAATTGGTTATTACAATCACATACACCTAAGTCATACATTTGTTGAATGACTTCTTTGTCTTTTTCAAGTCGTCCAATAGGGATGAGTTGACTAGGTCTTAAAACAAAAATCTTCTTTTCTTTTTCTAATTTTGTAATCAAATCTAAAGACGCATTATAATTTAAATAACGATTATTTAAAGTTTCTACAAAATGAGGATATTGATGATAAAAGAGTTTATTAAGATGTTTATTGGATGGTTTTTTACGATAATCTAAGGGTCTTGTTAAAACGACAATGATTTTATCAACACCCATCTCTAACATTTTTTTAATAGGAATACTATCACTACAGCCACCATCTAAATATTCATGACCATTGACTTGAATGATATGAGATACAAAAGGCATTGAACCTGATGCTCTTAAATATTCAACTTGATCATAATTATCTAAAGTATCCAACAACTTATATTCTGCTTTTCCTGTTTGCAAATTTGTCACAACAGCATAAAAATCAACAGGAGATTCTTGATAACTTTGATAATCAATTGGATCTAAATCATCAATCAGTTTTTCAAAACAAAATTCTTCATTCATGACATTTCCTGTTTTTAAAAAAGAATAAACACCCATATAATCTTTATTTCCAGCGTAAGCTTTATTATATCTCAAAACACGTCCTATTTGTTTTGATTTATAATTCATTCCAAATAAAGCTCCTGCTGAAACACCAATAATTGTATCAACATCAATCTTTTCTTTTAAAAATGTATCGATGACACCCGCTGTGTATAAACCACGCATAGCGCCACCTTCTAATACTAAACCAACTTTCATTTATATCACCGAGGGTATTATATCATAAAATTTGAACATCAAAGCAAAAAAGAAGATGTTTGAATAAAATATATATTTTGCGTATAATACGATTAGGTGATTGAAAATGGAAAAAGGCAAAATACGTATGCTCGCCAATTTAATAGAGCTAAATAAAATAGAAGTAAAACTTTCAAAAAAATATTATAGGGGAATTTCTCCAAAATTTTATTTGAGAGATTTAAATAAAGAAACACTTGTAGAAATTCCTGTTGCTGAAACATGTGAAGATGATATTTGTGTTAAATATTATTTTAAAAATGTTCATATTGATTTAACGCATCATTATGAGATGGTAGATAATTATGGTTTAAGTGCTATTTTACAATATGTAAGACTTTCTGAATTGGATGATTTTGATGAATTATTTTATTATGATGGGAAATTAGGACCTCTTTATCAAAAAGAAAAGACAACTTTCAAAGTATGGGCTCCTACGGCTTTAGAAGTCATGGTTAAAGTAGGAAATGAAGCTTATCAAATGGAAAGAAAAGAAAAAGGGGTTTTTGAAGTAACGATTCAAGGAGATTTGGATAATCAAGAATATAATTATTTGATTCGTCATCATAAAAGTTTTCATGAAACATTAGATCTTTATGCTTATGCTTCTAATGCTAATAGTAATAGTAATATTGTCATTGATGTTGATAAAATCAATGAACCACTTTATTTAGAAAACTTACCACATATGAAAAGAAAAACAGAAGCGATCATTTATGAATTAAGTGTTCGTGATTTTACTATGTCTAAAACACTTAACGCAACACATCCAGGAACTTTTATGTCTTTAGTAGAAAGTGGTTTAGTTACACCACAAGGTAATAAAGCAGGGTTTGATTATCTTGTAGATTTAGGTGTCACTCATGTTCAAATCATGCCAATGTATGATTTTGCGACAGTAGATGAACTTCATCCTACAGTGATGTATAACTGGGGTTATGATCCAATTCAATACAATGTTCCTGAAGGAAGTTATGCTTTAGATCCTCAAGATGGTTATTCGCGAGTTAAAGAATGTCGTCATATGGTTTCAACATTTCATCAAAAAGGTTTAAGAGTGGTGATGGATGTTGTTTATAATCATATGTATGATTATTATACAAGTGCATTTGAAAGAACAGTACCGGGGTATTATTTTAGAAAGAATCAATATGGAGAAATGTCTAATGGTTCTTGGTGTGGGAATGATTTAGAATCAAGACATCAAATGGTAAGACGATATATTAAAGATATGTGTTTGCGTTGGCAAAAACTTTATGGAGTAGATGGTTTTAGATTTGATTTAATGGGTATTATTGATATTGAAACCTTAAATCAAGTTTATGATCAAGCTTCAAAAATAGATGATAGTTTTATTATGTATGGCGAAGGATGGAATATGCCTACAGCTATGGATGATCATGAAAAAGGAATGCAAGATAATCATCGTAAGATGTTAAATATTGGCTTCTTTAATGATTATTATCGTGAAACTTTAAAGGGTGGTAGTGGAGATTCTGCTTTAAAGGATAAAGGTTATTTTGCGGGGAATATGTATAATTGTGAAATTGGTGGTGAATGTATGAAAAATACAAATCGCTACAGCTATGTTGATCAAAGTATTAATTATGTTGAATGCCATGATAATGCGACAACATTTGATAAATTTGCAATTAGTAATGGAGATGAACCACTTGAAACCCGTAAGAAAAGACAATTGATGTTGAATGTTGCACTTATTTTATCACAAGGAATTCCTTTTATTCATTGTGGTCAAGAGTTCTATCGTAGTAAAGATGGACTTGGAAATACGTATAATACATTAGATCATATTAATGCAGTCAATTGGTCTTTAGTTGATGAAAATCAAGAGGATATTGAAACTCTTAAACAAATGATTCAACTTAGAAAAGAAAATGGTGGATTTAAGTATGAAACAATTCAAGAAGTAAATGAATATGTAGGTACAAATCATTTTGATTATCGTATTTTAAGATATTGTGTGAAACAAAATAAAGGAAAATATCAAGAGATTGTTGCATATTTTAATCCTTCGTATTATGATTTTGAAATAAATGATATGGATGAATATGAAGTGATTTATAATGATCATGAATCACGCACATATTTAGCTCCTATTTCGATGAAAATATTTGGATTAAAGAGGTAAAAAATGAAATTAATTATTGGTTTAGGTAATCCTGGGAAAGAATATGAAAATACAAGACATAATACAGGATTTATGGTATTAGATCGTTTAAGTGAAAAATTAAATATTGAAATGACACAAAACAAATTTAAAGGACTTTATGGAAAAAGTAAATATAAAGGTGAAGATGTGATTTTATTAAAACCACAAACTTATATGAATTTATCTGGAGAATCTGTTAGACAAGTCATGGATTTCTTTAAAATCAATCAAGAAGATATCTTAGTTATTTATGATGATTTAGATATGCCAGTAGGGAAGCTTCGTTTAAGACAAAGTGGTAGTGCTGGTGGACATAATGGTATTAAAAATATTATCTTGCATACTGGAAGTCAAAATTTCAATCGTATTCGTGTAGGTATTGATCGTAGTAAATATATAAAAGTTGTTGATTATGTTTTATCACGTTTTACAAAAGATGAACAAGATGCTATCAATCAAGGGATTGAAAATGCCAGTGATGCAGTCATTGATTATTTGGATCATGGATTTAACCATGCAATGAATCGTTTTAATTAGAGGCACATATGAAAAAGATACTACATTTATTAAAAGATAATAAAGCATTTAATGCTTTATTGAATAAACAAAATATCGTTGTCAATTCTTCCAACAGCGAAGCGCTACTGATTGCTAGCGCATTTTTGACTTTAAAAAAAGATATGCTGATTGTTAAATCAAATCAATATGAAGCTAATCTTCTTTATAAACAAGTTTCTCAAATGATTGATGAAGCTCTTTATTTTCCTGTAGATGAATCTTATCGTATTGAAAGTTTAGCTGCTTCAGGAGAATTATTAGGACAAAGATTAGGAACGATGTATCAACTTACACGACCTGGTCCACATCTTTTGATTAGTCATGGTCATAGTGTGATGCGATATGTTCCAACTGTTGATGTTTTTAAGAAAAACTGTATGACTTTAAAAGTAGGAGATCATATTGATGTTTATGATTTACAAAGATTTTTAGTGCAAGCAGGTTATATGCATACAACACGTGTTGATCAACCTTTCTATTTTTCTAAACGTGGGGGAGTCGTTGATATTTTTTCAATGCAATATGACCATCCTATTCGTATCGATTTCTTTGATGATGAAATTGATTATATTAAATTTTTTGATGAAAAAACACAAAGAACGATTGAAAAAGTGGATGAAATTGAAATTATTCCAGCTACCGATCTTCTTTATTTAGATCAAGAAGTAGGTTCAGTTGTTACACAAATCAAAGATTCTTTTGAAGAACAATATCAAAAGATGGATGATTTATTTAAAGATGATTTTGAAGAAAAAATCATGATCGATATTGAAAACTTAAAAGCACATGCTACAGATAGTAGTCAATATGCGTATTATCATCTCTTTAAAAATGTGACGAGTATTAAAGATTATTTAGATGATCCAATTACTATTTTATGTCAAGAAGAAGATATTCATTTTCAAATCAAAAACTATATTTCAGAAAACTTCTATTATTATCAAGAATTAAGCCAAAGTGGACGCTTTTTAAAAGATAATCAACTTTATCAAGACTTTGATAGCATTTTTAAAGATAACTATCAAGCCATTAATACCTTTACAACAAATAAAGATGATGTTGTCTTTTTAAGTCACGATGTGATGTTTAATCGAGATGATGAAAAACGTGTCATCCAACAAATCAATGATTATTTAAAGAATAGTCAAATTTTAATTTCTCTAGAAAATAAACATCAACTTCAATTGATGGTGGAACTTTTTGATCGTCATGAAATGAAATATACACTTGTAGGAATTGATGAAGTAATTTATCCAGGTATTAATCTTTATGTAGGAAAACTTGCATCAGGATTGGAACTTATTGAAGAAAAAGTAGTTATTTTAACAGCCCATGAATTATTTGGAGAAGTCAATGTTTCTAAAACAAAATATTTTAGATTTAAAGATGCTAAAACATTACGTAATTTCCAAGAATTAAATGTTGGTGATTATGTTGTTCATGATAGCTATGGAATAGGGCAATATTTAGGAATTAAAACACTTGATGTTAAAGGATATCATAAAGATTATTTATATGTGGCTTATGCTGGAGATGATACGCTTTATATTCCAGTTGAACAATTTAAAATGATTCGTAAGTATGCAAGTGCTGATGGTAAAGTACCAATGATCCATGCTCTTGGAAGTAGCAAATGGACAAAAGCTAAACAAAAGGCTAAAAATAAAATTGATGATATTGCTGATCGATTAATAGAATTATATGCTAAAAGAATGTCTTCACCAGGGTTTGCTTTTTCTAAGGATAATGAATTACAAATTGATTTTGAAAATCAATTTGGTTATGCTTTAACTGCTGATCAACAAAGAAGTGTTGATGAGATTAAATTGGATATGGAAAAACCTCAACCAATGGATCGTCTTTTATGTGGAGATGTTGGTTTTGGTAAAACTGAAGTGGCCTTACGAGGTGCTTTTAAAGCAATTTTAGATCATAAACAAGTAGCTTTTCTTTGTCCAACAACTATTTTATCAATGCAACATTTTAAAACAGCCACCGAACGTTTTAAAAATTTTCCTGTAGAAATTGCTTTACTCAATCGTTTCACTTCTTCTAAAGAAAAGAAACGTATTTTAAAAGAAGTTAAAGAAGGTAAAATTGATTTATTAATAGGAACACATCGTATTTTATCAAAAGATGTCGCGTTTAATGATTTAGGGTTACTTGTTATCGATGAAGAACAACGTTTTGGTGTTAAACAAAAAGAAAAAATCAAAGAATACCGTGAAACCATTGATGTTCTTTCTCTTTCAGCTACACCAATTCCTCGTACATTACAAATGTCTTTAATGGGAATTAGAGGATTATCGAAAATCGATACACCACCTAAAAATAGATTACCTGTACAAACTTATGTTGTTGAAAAAAATAATACGTTAATTAAACAAGTTATTGAAAGAGAACTCGCTAGGGATGGACAAGTTTTCTATCTTTATAATCGAACAGATCAAATCGCTAATGTAGCTTATAAAATTTCTTCTACTGTTCCTAATGCAAAAGTAGCTATAGGACATGGTCAAATGGATAAAAATGAACTAGAAGATGTTATGCTTCGTTTTATGAATAAAGAATTTAATGTTCTTATTTGTACAACAATTATTGAAACAGGAATTGATATTCCTAATGCCAATACGATGATTGTTGAAGATGCTGATAAATTTGGTTTAGCCCAACTTTATCAAATTAGAGGACGTGTAGGTCGTAGTGAAAGAGGCGCTTATGCTTATCTTCTTTATAAAAAGGATAAATCTATTCAAGATGATGCATTAAAACGTTTAAAAGCGATTAAAGAATTTACTGAACTTGGTAGTGGTTATAAAATTGCCATGCGTGATTTATCAATTCGTGGTTCAGGAGATATTCTTGGGGGTAAACAAGCTGGGTTTATTGATGATATTGGTTTTGAAATGTATATGAAAATCTTACAAGATGCCATCAATGTAAGAATGCATAAAGATGAAAAGCCTGAAGAAGAGGTTAAAAACTTAAATGTGAGTGTAGATGGTTATATTCCTGATGACTATGTAGAAAGTGATTATGAAAAACTTGAATTGTATCAAAGATTAGATAAAGCAAAAACAATGAGTGAACTTAATAGTTTAAAAGCGGAATTTGATGATTATTA
>UMIB01012078.1_pt1 | contig 13248 bp, 6 predicted proteins | sample 1965641 | NCBI WGS metagenome assembly UMIB01 (sample SAMEA4836110, study PRJEB28245) | human gut metagenome | biome: gut microbiome; material: fecal sample | place: Denmark | collected 2008
ATGATCTTCATTGTATTGGAGCTTTCCTCTACAATGCAGAATGTACCAATTGCACCCTTCATGGCCGTCTGTAAATACTGTCCACGCACTTTACTGTCAACCTGCTGCCATTCACCATCCAGATAGCTCCATACGGTTGCCTTTTTGTATAGATTCAGAAGACGTACAGCAAGTGTGTCAGCTCCTGTTACTGTTGTATTTTCCAGAGATACCTGATATACGGTATAATCGTTCTTACCGGTAACTTCCTGTGGCACTACCTCATCTGAAATGGTAGTATGCAATACTGCATCTTCCGTGAAGACACCTTCTACCAGAACAAGTGCTTTCTTGTTATCTCCTTCATCAGATGCCAGCATGTTACTTGTGCTATCGCTTTGTACAACTGTTACATTATCCTTATATTCGCCTTCGATTACAAGGTTGCCCGTCATAACCCGATCAGATACATCCGGCCATACTCCATAGCAATTGTCTTTTGCAGGCGCCTGTGGAAATGTCAGCTTCGACAGACTGTCACCATAAGCCAGTTCCTGAGTACCCAGATACATATCATCAATCTTGAAAGTAACTTTCAGATGCCAGAAATCAGTAGGCATACCTTCTACAGTAAGCAATTCTTCATAAGTTATCGGCTCTGCGATTCCAATATAGCTGATATTATCAATACCATAGATGTCATCACCTACATAATAGTTATTCGTTACTGTAGTGGTGTTGTCCTGCTCATCTTCATCATTCAGTGCAACCTGTCCGGCAATTGCCCCATACCGTGCCTTGGCATCTGTGATGTTTATCATAGAATAGCAGTCCTTGATATTCGTACCGTATCCGGCGATACCTCCTACGTTATTACCGCCGGTCAGGTTACACAATGCATAACTGTTCCTGATCAGTGAAAGTGACTGTCCACATATACCACCTACATAATCGCCTTCCGTACTCTCTACAGCACCATAGCCCTTACAATCTGTAATAACACCATATTTCATATATCCGGCAATACCGCCTGCACCATCTTTCTTGGATGTTACATAGCCCTGATTCGTGCTGCCATTAATGATACACATTGTAGTATAGCTGTCACCCAGAGAGAAATCTGTGCTTCCTGCTGCATTATCCTCAGGATCTTCTTCATCAATCGCCATTGATCCTGCTATACCACCTACATTAATATCGCCCTGTACAATACCCTTATTTGTGCTGTTATCTACACGACCGGTCGTTGCTGTCTCAATCTCTTCATCGGAGACATCAGAGTAGAAGCTCTTCTCATCATTGATATTATCCAGGTTGTCAATCTTATCTATAAACAGGTTAAAGACTACGTTCAACTGGTCATTCACTGCTTCCAGGTCATGATTTACCTTGTCTGAATAATTCGCTGCATGATCGCTGATTGCCTTGATACTGTCTGACATACCTCTCAGCTGTGTATGCAGCGTATCCATATTATCATCGAACTCATCACCCAGCTTGGAGAAGTTCAAATCAGACTGACCATTCAGATAATTTACAATTCCTCTAGCTCCGGATGCTGCACTCTTTAAGCTGTCAATGATGCTTTGTGCGTGCTTGGAAGCCGTATCCAGATCATCATGAGCTGCACTGGCTGCATCTTTGATATATGGAGCTTCAATACTTGCGATCAATGCAAGATCACTTAAAATCTCTGATGCTGCTGTTCCTGCCTCTGATGTATAATCCATCAGATTGGATACCTCGTTCATCAGGTCTTTCTTCTCATCAGAAGTCAGGCTGTTCCAGTCCTTCACAGTACCATCATCATCTGTAATGATCTTTCGAATCTTATCTACTGACATGCTGATATCATTAGATTTACCATTCAAAGTTCCTGCATTGGCATTGATTCTGTCCAGAGCATCCTGTGTTGCATCATTCTGATTCTGCTTCTGGAATGTAATCTGTACAGATGCAGGTTCTGCATCACTCTTCAAATAGAATTCATAAGTCCATGTACCGGCAGATGCCTTACCCATGGAAATGGTATTTCCATTTTTGTCCTTCACGATAGGGGTTGAAGATACTGTATAACCGGAGTCCGGTGTTACTTTCAGTGTTACCTTCGTATCGTTACCACCTGTATATACTGCGTCTCCTCCTGCATTGGAAGTCACCATCAGCTGTATCGGTTCATATTCTGCTGTAACTTCTACATCCTCTGATGGCATGGTAAACGTATATCTCTTGGACTCTGTCTGATAAGATACCGTTGTACCGGATGCTGTCTTAACAGAAAGTGATTTCAGTCTGTAACCATTCCCTGTGGCACTGACCAGATATATCTCATCTCCCGGTTCTGCACTGGATGAGCTGGCTGTGATCACGCCACCAGTTCCTGATGTACAGGTAATGTCCTTTGTATCAGCAGACTTCGTGAAGCTGCCGTATACACGTAAAGCCACGTTGAAACTCTTTGTTAAAAGATATCGGTAACTGTCTCCTTCCTGTGTCATATCAGCTTTTGAAACAGACGAAAGCTGGCTGTATCCACCTGAAATTACTTGACTGATTGTTAAACAACCACTATCAGGAATTTCATATCCTGAGTTCGGTGTCATAACAACATTATACTGTTCTCCACTGGCTGCACTTCTGGTCACTGTCACTGTACCGCCTACTGTAGATTCTGCATACACAAGAGAAGTATCCGTAGTATCACCAGAATATTCAAATGTCACTTCTACTGATACGTCTGCATCAGGCATAGTAAATGTATATTCGCCGGCATTGGCTGAGGATGCTGTAGCTGTTGATCCATTATAAGTAACTGCTTTTACCTTATAATTATAGGCTGCTACCGTATGCACTGTAACGGTATCTCCTGCTGCCGCCTGCTGGCTTTCCACGGTCACTATACCGCCAGTTCCTGACACTGGTGTCACTTTATGGGTGTTGGACTTTTTATTGAACTGTCCTTCGACAATGACCGGCTTATTCCCGGATATGTAAGCAGAACGGCTCACCGTTGCTTTGTTATTACTGTCCAGTGCAACAGAAGTACCACCTATACTTACACTGTTTCCAACCAATTCATAGCCATTATATGCTTCTGCCTGAATCTCTACCTGTCCATTGTCCTTCTCTGTTACAGTAATGTTACCACCTGCATTGGACTTCTCCAGAAATGCTCCTGTATAAGTGTAAACAGCAGATACAAGCACATTTTCTTTCGGCATGGTAAAAGTATAGGTATCAGAAGCTGTCTGATTCGTAGTGATGCTCCTGCCATTTGCATCTGTTACAGACAACCCATTCAACTCATATCCGTTATCCGGCTTTACCGTAAGTGTAACCAGTGTTCCTTCATTCGGATTCACATTATCTGAACTTACGCTTCCACCTACACTGGAGGTTACTGACAATCTGCGGTAATCTGTCTCATTATAAGTTGAAGAAGACATTTTATCCGATATATTCAAATCTTCATTGAGCTTCTTGAGTGCATTATTCAGATCAGTCAGAGAATTGCCTGCTGCATCTGTATTATCCATAATGCCAGGCAGCATATCCAGAACACTTTCCATACGGTCTGTCAGACTGTTGACCTGATCAATATTATTGTCTGCAAAGCTGGACAGTCTGTTGGATAATGTATCACTCTGGTCAATCACTGCATCTGAATAATTCTTCAATACATCTACATCATTCCGGATTACATTGGTTCCTTCTTCCATGTCATCCAGTGTCTGCTGTACCAGATCATGCAGCTTGTTCACAGCATCACGGATGGATTCTGCTGCATCAACCTCAATATATGGCTCCATCTGTCCAACGATACCACCTATGTCTTTTCTTCCATATACAGTACCATGGTTGGTACATAACGCTACAACACCGGACTGTCTGCCTACGATACCGCCTATATTGTAACCCGTGTGTTCATAACCAACCTTACCTACATTGGTACACCTCATAATCACACCCTTGGAAAAGCCGACAATACCACCAGTATCCACACCACTGGCAACCTTCACATCTGTCTCATTCTCACGGATATTCTGCAGGATATCGACACTGATCTCGTCATCCTCTTCTACCCACTGGGAATTATTATTGATATTCGCATAGTTAGAACAGTTATCTACCGTACCAAAGTTCTTACCTACGATACCACCGGTATAATAATAGCCAGTCACCGTTCCTTTGGTTGTACAACGCTGAACCGTACCTGTTCCTTCATTAATGCCTACGATTCCAGCTGTCTCATACTTGCCTTCTACCAAACCCTGAAAAGTACAGTCACGGATCGTACCCCTGTTAATGCCACATACCGCACCAATGCATTGTTTCTCATCTTCTGAGGTCACATTACCGGACAGATACAGATTCTCAACAATACCGCCCTCTTCTACATAACGAAAGAAGCCCGTTACATAACCATTGCCATTATAGCGGTAGTTGGTTATCTTATGTCCATTACCTTTGAATACACCTCTGAATACCGGTATATTTAAAAAATCAGAACCTGCAAGATCAATATCCTGTGTAAGCTCAATGATCTTATTTCTCGACCATTCATCTATGTGGCAGTTCTCTGCCAGTTCTTCCAGATCTTTGGCAGATGATATCTGTATTGTTTCCATCTGCCCATCTGCATCATCCTGCGTCTGTTCTTCTTGCGTGGTCTTAGCCATGACAGGATATACAGGTATCAGCGTACCCGCCATCACAAGTGCCAGGGAATAGGCACATATCCTTGTGAAAAATAATTTACTGATTATCTTCTTTTTCATCAATCAGTGCCTCCTCTCCTTCTTCTATATGGGCAGCATCCGCCAGTTCCTGACCATCTAACTGCTCAATCTTGCCAATCTTGACAAGGGCATTTACATCACCTTTGATAACACCATGGATTTCACAGGAAACAATACCATTGATCTGACCCTGTACATAACCATCCACCCTGACAAGCCCTGAGGTTTTCTCCATTTTAACCGGAACAGATACCTTAAAGGATGTACGGTCAATGACTTTTTCACCCAATAACAGAATCTGCGGCAGAACGAACATAACAAGCAAAATAGAAATAATCGTTCCCCGTCCAAGACACTGTCCGATACCACAGATAGCACCATCTGATGACATTTGACCGATCAATACACCGGCAAGTACCATCATAGAACCTGACGTTATGATAGTCGGGAAAGCAAAGTTCATGGTTTCTATGATTGCATCCTTCTTGGACATCTTATCCTTTAATTCCATATATCTTCCTGAGATAACGATTGCATAGTCGATATTGGCACCCATCTGAATAGAACTTACAATCAGGTAGCTCATAAAGAACAGGTTGTTATGCTGTAATGCCGGGAATGCAAAGTTAATCCAGATAGCACCCTGAATAACCAGAATCAGAAGTATGGGCATACCTGCTGACTGGAAGGTAAACAGCAATACGACTAATACCGCCAGAATAGATACCACATTAACGACCTTATTATCAATCTGGAATGTCTTATATAAATCATACTGGCTGGTTGAATCACCAGGAATCAGAATCGTTCCATCATAATATTTCTCAGACATGGTATGCATTTCATCCAGGAATGCAAATGTCTCATCGCCCTCTTCAGGTAATGTCAGATACACAAGAATACGGCTGTAATCCGCACCCTGCAGCTGATCCAGCGCAATCTGCATCTTCTCATGGGCATCCTCTAATGTATCATGCATATCATCATCCAATGTCACGTAACCTTCATCTACTTCATCATACAGGAACATGAACATATCAATCAGAGGCACACTATAAGAGGAGATACCATTCACAATCTTTGCATAATTCTCATCATTCACCGCATACGCCATATAAAGCAGCTCTGAAACCTCGTAATCCAGTTCCAGAAGCTCTGAGAAATCTCTTGCCGTCAGCTTATCTGTCAGCATGTAACCATCCATTGCCTCTGTGTTGGCAAGTCCCTGACAGTAATCAACCTCTGTCCTTGCTTCCAGGTCATTAATCAGCTTGCGCTCTTTCTCATAATCACCGGCAGGGATGACCAATGCTACCATATTGGTATCACCGAAACTCTCAGCAATCAATTCATCTGCAAGCTGCTGGTCATTCTGTACAGGTGTCTCAATCTGTGAATAACCATATACGAAAGGACACTTGGACTGGAATATGTATGCTACAATGATCAATGCCACAAACAAGGGAGGCACGATTAGTCTGGTATGATATGCAAATTTACCCACAAAAGGAATCTTTGGCACGAAATTCTTATGTTTCGTCTTATCCATTGCCTTACCAAATAACATCAGAAGTCCCGGCATCAGCAGGAATACTGCAATCAAGCTCAAAATGACTGCCTTGATCAGACAGATTGCCATATCACGCCCAATACCATACTGCATGAACATCATGGCAACCAGACCACCAATCGTTGTCAAAGAACTGGAGCAGATCTCAGGAATCGCCTTACTAAGAGCTACAATATCAGCTTCCCTGATAGGCAATGTCTCATGTTCCTCCTTGTATCTGTTACAAAAAATAACAGCATAGTCAATGGATAATGCCAGCTGCAGTACAACCGTTACTGAATTAGATACGAATGAGATTGTACCAAGCAGGAAGTTCGTGCCCATTGACAAAGCTGCGGCTGCAACAAAAGTCAACAGTAATACAGGAACTTCAGCGTAAGTCTGTGATGTGAAGATTAACACCGTCACTACAATGATTGCAACCAGTACACTAATCGTATTCATCTCGGATTCAATCTGCTCTGCCGATGCATCACCCATGGAAGTAGATACATAGATATCATATCCATCCAGACTCTCTTCTATCTCTTCCAGACCCTGAAGCGCCCTGTCATCGGTTTCTTCATATTTAAAAGTAATGGAATACAGTGCCGAGAAATTATTGAAATAATTCTCCGTACTGTCAAAATCCAGCATAATGACATCATCTCTTGCCTCGATATCATCTGCAATATCCTGTGCTTCATCATATGTGATGTTCGCTACCATTACCTTGGCAGAACCATAAGTAATAAACTGTTCTTCCATTAAGTCAAGACCCTGACTGGTCTCTGTCGTATCAGGCAAATATGCTGACAAGGAGTTCTCTACCTTGACCCAGCCCATTGCAACGACCGAGAATATAATCAATATTCCGAACAATAAGAAGAACAGGTTTCTTCTGTCTACAATAAAGGTCGCTACCTTTATCATAAAATTACCGTCCTGCTCCAGGCTTTCCTTTTCTTTTTTAGACACGTACATCTCTCCCTTTTTACAAAATTTGTAAATTTAACCCATATTAGTGTAGCACATTTTTATTGAAAAAAACTGAAAATTATATAAATTTTATCTAAACCCGTCAATTTAAAAAAGAAGTGCCATATTACGCTTTAGCACTTCTTATTCAGCGAATTGATTTTAGCAGTCACTTCTTTGGCTGCCCTTATATGTGTCAGCTTACTTGGATGCCAGTCTGCGCCGTAGCCTGCTTCATCGGTATGAGGTTCAATATGCAGTGCAGTAATGCGCTCATCCCCTGTCTTTTGGCGATATAATTCTACTGCCTTTTGCACATACGGATATAATCTGTCTGTCATGATACCATAGACGCAAAGTATATATGCCCCCGGATTGTGACTGTGCACCTGCTGTATGAACTGTGCATAGCAGGCCGCATACTCCTCCTGCCTCTGTGCAATGTCTTTACAGTAGCTGTCATCATTGGTACCCAGATTAATCACCACAAAATCTGGACAAAATCTGTCAAAATCCCATTTCTGCAGTGTAACAGCCACTCCATCCACCTTGCCTCTTGAATACCCGGTATCCTCGTATTTATCAGGCACAAGCTCTGTCAGCCGCTTCTCATCTGTCTCCGTGTACCCTGAAATAATTCCATAACCACTATAAGATACCATACTGTAATCTGCATCAAGGCTCTGTGCCGTCAGATATGCATAGGAAGCTGTCTCATCCTCCGTTGCCGTAGAGAAATGATGCTCCGGATCATTATCATCCACGCCATATCCGCAGGTAATGGAATCTCCGATAAACTCAAGCTTTAACGGCTTGTCCGGTGTCGGACTGATAACATCTGTATCAGCCATTACAAATTCCTGTATTCCAACAATGGAATGCGGAGCTTCTGACAGTTTCACAATACGAACCGTAATCTCCTGTGGCTTGTCACTTCTCCAGACACAGTACGTTTTCTGCGGAACTTCAAGCCGCTCATCTATGATACGTTCATTATTCACATAGACAGCGATTCTTGCATAATCGACATCCTGCTGAGTCTTAATCTTCTCGTATTGCTGCGTTTCCAGCTTCGTCAGGTCATCCCCTGCCAATACCACATCCAGAGAAGCTCCTCTGTACGTGAACTCTACTCCGCTTCCTGATAAAGCACACCATATCGTGCCATTATCATCCGCGATCGTACGACCAATATATTTGATTTTTGCATCTGCTGCTCTCATTTACTGCTTACCTTCCCTTTCCAGCCAACTGTGAAACATTATTCTCCCGTTAAATGAACTGTTATCATGTCATGGTGTACTGCCGGAAGAAACCGTTCAAATACATCCTTCGTCCGCATCTTCAGGCTGGATGTATTAATGCATGGATGACATCCGAAATATTCTCCCTGCAATACATCCTCATCTACCAGCAGCTGCACTGCATTCTCTTTATCATTCATAAGTCCCATAATACTTACTGACCCCGGTGTAATATCCAGAAGTCTCTCCATATCCTCCGGTGATGCAAAAGACAGTCTTGCACTGTTAATCTGGCTGGACAGCTCCTTCGTCTTGAATGGTTTATCCCCTGGCATCATAAGCAGATAGAAGTTTGTCTTTTGCCGGTTGCACAGGAAAAGATTCTTGCATATCGTAACCTGTAAGATTGCATCAATCTCATTACATGCTTCCATAGTATCTGTCTGTTCATGGTCTGTTCTTACATATTCTATACCCAGTGAATCCAGCAGGTCATATACTCGAATCTCTTTATCCAGTCTGCCCTGTGTATTTTCAGGTCTGCCCTTATATAATTCCATTATTTTGTCTCCTTATTCAGACCAAGCGTCTCGTTCATGCTTCCCATCCGATAGCCCAGAAGATCCAGTGTCACATAGGTAAATCCATATTCTTTGAACTTCTCAGCTATAAACTTACGATTCTCTTCTTCCATCAGCTTGGAAAATTCAGATGGTTCAATCTCAATTCTTGCCATCATGCCGTGGATTCTGACTCTGACCTGATGAAATCCCATGTCCAGCAGGAGCTGTTCTGCCTTATCTACCATGCCAAGCTTCTCTTCTGTAATAGTCTCTCCATATACGAAACGGGAAGAAAGACAGGCAAAGGACTGCTTCTCCCAGGTCGGCAGATCCAGATATCTGGAAACAGCACGGATATCTGCCTTGGTAAACTGACATGCACGCAGCGGACTCTTAATCTCAAGCTCTGCTACAGCCTGTAAGCCTGGACGATAATCTCCATTATCATCCAGATTAGAACCTTCTACGATATTCTCAATATGATTTTCCTCTGCAATGGCACGGATTTTCTCAAATAATTCCTTCTTACACAGATAACAACGATTCTTTGGATTCTGTGCAAATCCATCTATATTTAATTCTTCTGATTCACAGATGAAATGAGCAATGCCTTCCTTTTTACAGAAATCAATTGCTTCATTTAATTCTCTCTTTGGAAAAGAACATGACTGTGCAGTTACTGCAATTGCTTTATCTCCCAACGTATCATGGGCTACTTTTAATAGGAAAGTAGAATCTACTCCACTGGAAAAGGCAACTGCTACAGAATGCAATCCCCTCAGATATTCACGTAAATTCTCCAACTTCTCCATCTGTTCTCTTGTTATTTCACTCATATCCTTTAACACACCTTTCGTACTTGTTATCGTTACTATTCTCTACTTTTTCATGCTTCTTGTCAATTCCATTCTTCATGTCGTTTTTCACAGAACTTACACATATAGCACAAATTTCCATCACATTTTCCAACTATACTAAGCTCATAAAATCAAACAACACATATGTGAACCAAACATAATAAGGAGACATCAATATGAAAAGAATGAATCAATTTGTTTATGCCCTGCTGATTGGCTGTGTACTGCTGACAGGCTGTGGCAGTAACACCAATACAACAGAAACAAAAGAAGAAGTGATTTCAGATTCACAGGCAAACGCCTCTACTGAAGCAACTCAGAGTGAATCTGCCTCTGAGGAAGAAAATGATTCCGTTACAGGACGGATTGAAAGTATAGATGAAACATCCATTACACTCGCTGTTATGAACATACCAGGCGGCGCAGCTCCTGATGGCAATGGTGGCGGCGACAAACCAAGCGGTGAAGCCCCCGATGGTAACGGTGGCGGTGACAAGCCAAACGGTGAAGCTCCAAGTGGCGATGGTAACGGTGCCCCACAAGCGCCTGATAATAACGCTGAGTCTGTAACAATCACTTTGACAGACAACACACTCTTCCATGATGAATCAGGCTCTGCGATCACTATAGATTCCTTAACTGAAGGTACTACAGTAACTGTTGCAACAGATGCAGATGGTAATGCAATCTCTGTAACAATCACTACTCTTTCAGCTATAGGCGGAGGTATGGGAGGCGGTCAATCCGCCCCTTCCTCTTATGAAGCATTGAACACATACAGCGAAGATACCTCTATCTCCAATGAAAGCATCTCCTCTACAGGTACAGATGAGAATGCCATCCTGGTAACAAATCAGGCTAATGTATCCCTCGACAATGTAACAATTGACAGAACTTCATCAGACAGCACAGGCGGGGATTCCTCCAGTTTCTACGGAGTAGGTGCCGCCGTTCTTGCTACTGACGGAACTGTTAATATTTCCAACAGTACGATTACAACCAATGCTTCCGGCGGCGCAGGTATATTCGCTTATGGAGATGGCGTAGCCAATGTATCTGATACAACGATCAATACAACGCAGGATACTTCTGGCGGTATTCACGTAGCAGGCGGTGGTACTCTGCACGCTACAAATCTGACTGTAGAGACCAATGGTGGCTCTGCTGCTGCAATCCGTTCTGACAGAGGTGGCGGAACAATGACTGTAAATGGTGGCAGTTATACTTCTAATGGCTCCGGCTCCCCTGCTGTATACTGTACTGCAGATATTGATATTCAGAATGCTACACTGACAGCTACCGGTTCAGAAGCAGTATGTATTGAGGGTCTTAATTCTCTGAAGCTTACAGACTGTGATCTGACTGGTGATATGCCGGAAAATGAACAGAATGACTGTACCTGGACTGTTATCCTCTACCAGAGCATGTCTGGTGACTCCGAAGTAGGTAACAGTACTTTCAGTATGACAGGCGGCTCCCTCACTTCCAAAAATGGCGGTCTGTTCTATACAACCAATACAGAAAGTACTTTCTATCTGTCTGATGTAGATATTACCTATTCTGACAGCAATGATTTCTTCCTGAAATGCACAGGTAATTCCAATGCAAGAGGCTGGGGACAAAGCGGTGCCAACGGTGCTGACTGTATATTCACAGCAGATAATCAGGATATGACAGGTGATGTAATCTGGGACAGCATCAGTGACCTTGACTTCGACATGGTAAATGGAAGTACACTGATTGGTGCTTTCGTTCAGGATGAAAGCAATGCCGGCAATGGTGGCAATGGCTACGCTAACCTCACTATTGACAAGACATCTACGTGGATTGTAACCGGTGACAGCACGCTTAGCAGTCTGACCAATCATGGACTGATCGAAGATGCTGACGGCAAGACCGTCACAATCAAGGATGCAAACGGCAATGTCCTCGTAGACGGCACAAGCAATTACACAATTACGGTAGACTCCTATACAGAGGCATAATTTCTCCCCTTTTCCCCGAAAAAGGCACGATATATCCACTTTACAGATATATCGTGCCTTTTTATACTCATATCGAGCGTATTCCAAGGGCTTTCAACCACTTATGAGCAAGCTCATGTGGTATCACAAATTATATACTTCCGTATATTTCTTCTTGAAATAATCAATAATCGGCTGTGCGCTGACTTCCTTACCGCATACCTTCTCTATGACTTCTTTCGGTAAGCGGGTGCTTCCATACTGGTGAATCTTCTCATTGAGCCATTTGGTAATCTCACCAATTCTGCCCTCACGCAAGATGGTGTCTACATCGCCGAGCTCTTTGGTGATTTCTTCCAGATACATACCATCATAGATATTGCCAAGAAGGTAAGATGGGAAATATCCAAAAGATCCATCTGACCAGTGCATATCCTGTAAAATACCTTCTGCATCATTTGCAGGTGTAATCTGCAGGTATTCCTGCATTTTCTCATTCCAAAGCTTCGGCAATTCCTCTACAGACACGCCATCGCGGAAGATTGCCTTCTCCAGCTCATAACGGATAATGATATGGAAACAGTAAGTAAGCTCATCTGCTTCTGTACGGATCAGACTGTTTCTGACATGATTAATCTCATGATAGAACTCATCCAGGCTGATTTCCTTGAACTTGGGAAGCAATGCGCCAAGCTTCTCATAAATCGGTACCCAGAAATTCTTATTTCTCCCCAGTACATTCTCATAGAATCTTGACTGGCTCTCATGAATACCACAATAGCGGCAGCTTCCTGCTATCGTACCATCATAGGCAGGATTCACGTTCTGCTCAAAGATTGCATGTCCACCCTCATGAATCGCTGAATACATGGAACTGAGCGCATCATTCTCATAATAATGGTTCGTTACACGTACATCTCTGGATGAGAAATTAAGCGTAAATGGATGCTCTGTCTCCCCTACAGTACCCGCTTCCCAGTTGAAGCCTATATAATCCAGAAGAAGCTTCTGTACCTTCTTCTGCTCTTCTACTTTATATTTACCTGCAAATCTGGAGTCATCCGGCTGCTTTGCTGCCAGTACCTTCTGTACAAAAGGCACCAGCTCCCGCTTCAAGTCATCAAAAAGCTTATCAATTGTAGCGGAGTCCATACCTTCCTCGAACTGATTCAGAAGTACATCATATACTTCTTCTCCGGGATTCGTATATCCTGCCATCTTCTTTGTCATTTCAATGATCTTCTGTAAATGCGGTGCAAAAATAGAGAAATCAGAAGCTCTCTTTGCTTCTTTCCAGGCATTACCTGACTCAGATTTCTCCTGAACGAATTCTTCATAGAAATCTGCCGGGATTCTCTGATTCTCATCATAATCA
>UMIB01037116.1_pt1 | contig 13183 bp, 9 predicted proteins | sample 1965641 | NCBI WGS metagenome assembly UMIB01 (sample SAMEA4836110, study PRJEB28245) | human gut metagenome | biome: gut microbiome; material: fecal sample | place: Denmark | collected 2008
CGCACGAGGCTCTCGTGCTGGGCGCGGTACTGCTCGATGCCCGCAAGGCCCAGCGGATAGTCGCAGACATAGCGGGCGTTGTATTCTTTCTGGGCAGGCTCCAGCGTGCCGGTGAGGTAGACGGCCAGCGCATCGTCCAGCCGGGCCTGCGCCTTTTCGGCGGACTGGGCCGCAGCGTGCGCCCCCTTCTCCTTGCTGAGGGCGGCGAAGCGCTCCCGGGCCAGCGGCTCAAGGAGCGGATACTGGCCGAAGAACCGGTCCGCAGCCTCCTTCGCCAGCCGGGCCGTCTCCCCGGCCTTGGCCTGTTCGGCCTCGCAGGAGGCCAGCTGTTTTTCGCAGACCCGGATGTCGCCGCCTGCCGTCTCCACGGCGGCGCGGGCGGCGTCCCATGCAGCCTCCCGGGCCTCGTCCTCTCGGTAGAGCTGCTGCAGCATCGGGTTCTCCCGGCACTCGGCCAGCTTCTGCTCCTGTGCGGCGCAGTCGGCGCGGGCCGCTTCCTGCGCGGCACGGGCGTCCCACAGTGCGGCCAGCTCGTCCATGACGCTGCTGTGCAGCACATCCTGATAGCTGTCCCGGGCGGCTTTGAGGGCGGCGGCGGACTGGGCCGCTTCCTTGCTGCGGGCAGACAGCGCATCCAGCGCCTTGGCCAGCGCCTCGGCCCGGGCACGGCGTGCGTCGAGGCCGATGTACCGCTGGGGTGTGCGGAGACGCTCGAGGCGGAACGGATGATGGCGCAGCAGGTCGCGGGTGGCGCTGTCGGGATAGTTTTCCAGCGTGTCGGGGGTGTCGCAGCAGACGATGCGCCGCAGGATGGTGTCAGCATACTGCGCCGCCAGCGGGTTTTCGCTCCGGACCTGCGCGGCGAGGCTGTCGGCGGGGGCGGAGTCGGCTTTCCGGTTGGCGGTGCGGATGCTGGGGGTGTCCAGCAGGCTGATGGGGCCGACCTTGTCCCGCAGGGCCACGAAGGCGCTTTTGGCGGCGGCATAGTGGGCCGGCGGCACGAGGATGTCGAACCGGCGGTCGCCGAGGCAGGCTTCCACGCAGTCCTGCCAGCTCTCGTCCTCGACGCTCAGCAGCTCGCAGAAGATCTTTGCGTCCGGCGTCATGCCCCGGCTCTGCAGCTCGGCGTTCACGGCATCCCGCACCTTGGTGGCGGCGTCGCCGTGGGGGTAGACCCACCGGCCGCCCGAGACGGAGGCCAGCTCAGCCTGCTTCGCCTGCACCTCGGCGGTGAGGGCGTCGGCAGTCTGCCGCGCGGCGAAATACTGCTCTTCCAACGGCTTTTCCAGTCCGGCAAGGGCGGCTTGGAGCTGGGGCAGAGTCTCGGCGGTCAGGGAGGCGGGCCAGAGCGTTTTTTCCACGGGGAAGCCGCTCCGGTGGAGGCTCTGCAAGAGGGTCTGCACCTTTCCGGCGGCGGCTTCGCTCTTGGCGGCGGCGCGGCCGGCCTTGTCCAGTGCGGTCTTCTTGCGGGAAAGCTCTTCGCTCAGGGCGTCCAGCGCCCGGCCCTCGCCGCTTGCGGCGGCACTGTGGGCCGTGAGATAGGCCCGGCGGGCTTCGGCTTCGGCGTCCTTGGCGGCGGCATAGCGGGCCGTCAGCTCCTCATGCTGGCGCTTTCCGGCGGCAAGATGCTCCTGCCAGCGGCTCGTCCCGGCGGCAGCTTCTTCGGCCCGGGCCAGCAGGGCGGTGCCCCGGTTGACGAGGGCCTCCGTCTCCTTCTGGGCGGCCTCGCGGCCATAGGCCACGATCTGCTCCAGCGCGGCGGCGCGGGTCTGGGCCTCGGCCAGCACGGCGTGGAGGTTCTCCAGCTCCACGCGGTCGCCCTGCAGGGCCTCTAGGTCCAGTTCGGGCTGGGGCAGGATGTATTGATACAGAAATTCCCGGAAGTTCGGGATCTCGTCCATGCTGGTGCCCATCTGGAACACTTCGTTGAACTTCTTGCCCAGCGGGCTTGCGGCCCGGCCGATGCCCAGCGCCCGACAGATGCGGTCCCGGGCCTCGCCGGGGCTGCGGGTGTAGGAGAGCCGCCCTACGGCAGGCTTGAAGTTCTCCTTGGAGCTGGGCGCGCCGGTGCGGGGGTCGATGAAGGGGAGCTGCTCGAGGGTGCAGCCGTCCTCAGAGAGATACCATGTCTGATCGCCGGGGTGCAGCTCCTGCATGGGGCCTTCCGACTCCACCCGGACGGCGATGACGAAGGGGGTGCGCTTGGCACTGTCCCAGAACTCCGCGCCGATGTAGGCAACGGTGCGGCCCGGGCGGCGGTAGGCGTTCTCGCCGCGCTGTTTGGCGTGGACCGAGCCTTGGAGGGTGCGTCCGCTCTTTTTATTGCCCAGCGCATTGAAGCTGCGGTTGGTGGTCAGGCAGTAGCGGATGGCGTCGAGGATGGTGGTCTTGCCCACGGCATTGACGCCGATCATGTAGGTCAGGCGGGCGCAGTCGAAGGTCACGTTCTCGAAGTTGTGCCAGTTGATGAGCTTCAGGCGCTTTAATTCGATCATTCTTCCACCTCCACGGCAGCTGCGCCGTCCTCCGGCCGCTCATAAAGCGAAAGCTCGCTGCGGGTGCGGCCTGCCTCGGCGGCAGCGTCTGCGAGGTCGGCGTCCGGCAGAGCAAGCAATACAGTGGGAAATACTTCGATGCGGCTGTCCAGGCCGGAGAGCCGCCCCACAGGCCGGGCCAGATTGTACCGGCGCAGGGTGCGCAGCAGCCGCTCGAGGGTGGGCTGGTCGAGGCGGCGGGGGAGGTTCATCTTCTGAAGCTCGGTCTGTACCTCCTCGACGGTCACAAGCACCTGGTCGGCGCTGGCGGAAAGGCTCTCCCGCTTCTGGAGATAGAGCAGGCGCAGCACCAGCAGCAGGATGCTCTCGTATTTCAGGAGCCGGGCCTGACTGCCCTCGTGCTCGTTGACGAGAGCGGCCGCCTGCAGCGGGGCGGGGTAGAGCACCACGGCATAGCCCAGCGGCGCGAACACGGCCCGCACCTCGCTGAGGTGGTCTTGGACGTAGAGATATTTTGCGCGCTGGTCTTCCACGCCGCCCAGCACAAAGCAGTGGTTGAGCAGATAATTTGCGCATTCTTCCAGCATTTTATTCGTTTCGGTCATCTTCGGCCTCCTCCTTGCGGGGTGTCAGGATAAATTCTTCGAACCGGAAGCCGCCCCGCTGGGTCCACTCGCCGGTGAGCCGGATGTCATAGCAGCGCCGGGGCGACTGGGAGTAGGTGTGCAGCCCGATGATGCGTGCAAAGTCGCCGGGGTACTCGTCGGCGAGGGTGGAGGCTGCGACCCGGGGCCGCGCAGCCAGCGCCTGTCGGGCGAGGATGTCCACATTCTCCTCGGTGACGGCCATCCGGGCGTAGTCGAGAAGAAGCTTCTGCTCCCGGCGCAGCTGCGCTTCGTCCAGCTGCCCGGCCTGCACCGGGGCCAGCGGCGTGTCGGTGCGGGGCGCGGCGGGCGGGTAGAGGGGCTTTTCGCCGAAGACCTGCACCGGCCAGAGATGGAGCCGCCCGGCCAGCGGGCCGTCGTCCGGCTCGAAGAGCTGGTCCGGCGTTTTGATCTCCTCGGCGTACCGACGCAGCAGGGCGGTGACGCTGCCCTGCGCCGAACGGTCGCTCAGCAGCAGGAACTGCGCCCGCTGGACGGCCCGCTTGCGGTAGCGGACATGGCTGGCGTCGATCTCCCGGATGAGGGTGCTCATCTCTTCCAGTGCATCCCGCTGCTTCTGGATGAGGGCGCGGACGGCGGGGGCTGCCTCGCCGGGGGCGCAGCGCTCTACCCGGGCGTAGTCCAGCGCCAGCTGGGGCAGGTAGTTGGCCTCGCAGTTGTCCAGCCCTTCTTCGAGGAAGGCGCGGTAGTTGAAGAGGTTGTCGCTGGTCTTGAAGCGGTGGTAGGCCGCAGCCACCACCTTCTCCTCGTACTGGTCGAACAGCTCCAGCACCTCCTGCGGGGTGCGGTTGCGGGTGAGGCGGTCGATGTAGTGGCCGATGGAGGCGTTGAGGGCGCGGAGAGAGCGGTTCAGCGCCTCAAGGTCGCCTGCCACCTCCCGCAGCACGTTTTCGTAGGGGCTTTTCTCTTCGCCCACATTCTGCAGCAACTGCCACGCCTTGTAGAGCTTGCCGGTATAGGTGACGACCCGGGGGTTGAGGATCTCTTCCAGCGCCTCGAGAAGGGGTGTCACCTCGGGCACGAAGGCCAGCGCAGGCTCTTCCTCGTAGCTGCCGGGCTGTTCGGTCAGCCAGCCGGTGCGCCGCAGCCGGAGCAGAAAGCCCAGCGCCAGCGTGTGGGGGTCGCGGGTGGGCTGCTCGGCCTCATCGCCCGCGTCATCCGCGTCCAGCGCCAGAGGCTTTGCCAGCGCGGCGAAATAGTCCTCGGCCCGGGACACGGCCTCGGCCCGCAGGATGCTGTAATCTGCCGTATGGCGGCACTCCTCCCACAGCAGGAGCAGCAGCTCCGCATAAAATGCCCGGTTCGGCCCCGCCAGCGGGCGGAACAGCCGCGGGCTGACCAGTTCAAACAACTGCATCCGTATGCCCCTTTCAATCGGTAAATATCGACTTCTATTGTACCACAGAGTTTGCGTTTTTGCCATAAAACTGCAAAAAGCCCCGGAAGCGGCGGGGACGCCGCACTTCCGGGGCTGGTCAGGCTTTTATTCAGTTGGAATCGCTCGGAGATATTTTCATTTTGACGCCCAGCGAAACGTAGGTCTTTCCGTTGATGGTCTTTGCCGCGACGCCGATAGCGGTGACTTCGGTGCCTTTATCCGTGAAGCCTTTGAGAGCACTCTTGTATGCGGATGTGACCGAGGAAATGTCCATGTTTCTCAGCATTTCCGAGGTGATTTCCCGCACCTTGTAATGAGAGACACTCATCAAATCCACGTTGGAGTCCTCAGGCAGGGGGAGCGCATACATCATGATGCCCTGCGCTTTATCGACCTTTGACCACTTGTTTGTGAGAACATTGTGGTTTTCGTCTTCCATATTAAGATAGAAATTGCCATCAGCCGGTTTGATACAATCAAAGGAAGTTTCGGCCAGAGCCTTGGCTTCAGGGTCATTGGTCGTCATGCCGACGACTTCTTTGCTATAAACGGAAAAGAAAGCGTCCTCCACCTGCTGCTCGAAGCTTGCAGGATTGCCGCCGCCACCGCCGCCGTTGCAAGAAGCGAGCAGCAGCATCGTCATTGCACCCGCCAACAGAAGGGCTGTGAGCTTTTTGAACTTTTTCATCGTCAAGTCTCCTTTGTTTTACTGGAAACATTATACAACGCAATTTTACCCCCCCCCGTATGAGTTTGTCAATCGGCAAAATGACAAAATTCACTCCCGCTTTTTGGGAAAAGTATACCATCCTCCGGTGGGGCAAATAAAAACACAGGCCGGCAAAGCGGTATAAAACCCCTTTGCCGGCCCGTGCGGCGCTCCCTTATTCCCAAGCCGAGCGGCAGAGCCGCGGAAAGGCTTGACAATGATTGACTCGATGATAGCACAACCTTGGTGCTCTGTCAACCGGAACGTGAAAAAAAGTAAGATGTGCGGAAGGATTTCTCCAATCTTTTCCTGAAATTACACACATTTTCCACGAATTTGTGATAGCCTTATTTTTAGAAGAACTCCCCGACAATGTACTCGTTCGTAATACAAGGCGGAACTACTCCTGATAGATGCACAACAGCCCCCCGGAATGCAGGACTCCGGGGGGCTTCGTGTTTATAAGAGGCGTTTACCAGCAGCCGCGCACCCGGAAATCCCGCTCCCATGGGTCGGGGGCGAGGTCGCGCTGGCGGAGCGAGGTGATCTGGATATAGTCGCTGCGCTGGATGAGGGCGAACAGCTTGAGGAAGAGGGCCGGGTCGCCCTGCACCTCCAGCGTGACCGAGCCGTCGTCCTCGTTCTCCACCCAGCCGGTGAGGCCAAGGCTCTGGGCGGCGTACCGGGCGCGGTAGCGGAAGCCCACGCCCTGCACCTGCCCTTCGATGGAGTACCGCCGCCGGACGGTGCCCTCGGGCAGGGCGGGGGGCTGGCGGTCCTTTTTATTCAGAAAATCGAACATAAGCGGCTTACAGCTCCTGATATGCGCTCATCAGAGCGGGGATGAACTGCTTTTTGCGGCTGACGACGCCGGGCAGCGTCCAGCTGCCGTCCTCTTCCGGCTCCTTCTCGAAGCCGCTGCGCAGCATCTCGTCGGCATGACGGCCGGTGCAGATGACCACGCTCTCCTCCTTGGGCACGTCGGTCAGCAGCATATAGAGGTCTTCCACGTTCTGCTTGCCGCAGGCCTCGGGCAGATAGGGGGTGAGCAGCTGCTGGGCGGCTTTGAGGTTCTTGCGGGTCATATAGCTGCCCTGCGCCACGCCGAAGCGGACGTCGCCGCACATGAACACCTTGAAGTCCTGCAGGAAGACCTCCTCGGCGGTCTTGCCGTCCAGCTTCTCGCCGGCCTCGAACATCTCAGAGGCAAAGGCGTCGATCTCGACGCCTGCGATCTTGGCGAGGCGGTTGGCGGTGGAGACGTCGACGGGGGTGCAGGTGGGGCTGCGGAAGACCAGTGTATCGGAGAGGATGGCCGCCAGCAGCAGACCGGCGATTTGGGGCCGGATCTCGACGCCGTTCTCGTCGTACATCTGGGTGATGATGGTGGCGGTGCAGCCCACGGGCTGGTTGCGGAAGTAGACCGGGCCGCTGGTCTCGAGGCTGCCGATGCGGTGATGGTCGATGATTTCGAGAATCTCGGCCTGATCGAAGCCCTCGACGGCCTGCGTGGCCTCGTTGTGGTCCACGAGGATGATGCGGCGCTTGCGCAGCGCGATGATGTTGCGGCGGCTGACCATGCCGCAGTACTTGCCTTCCTCGTCGAGGATGGGGAAGTAGCGGTGGCGCACCTTGGCCATTACGCGGGTGACGTCGGCCACCGGCGTGACGAGGGTGAACTTTACGATGTCGTTGCGGGTCATATAGTAGGAGATGGGGGCGCACTGGCTCACGAGCTTGCCGGCGGCGTAGGTGTCGCAGGGGGCGGTCATGATGGCCACGCCCGTCTCCTCGGCGATGCGCTGGATGGTGCGGCCCACCTTGGCCCCGTTGCAGATGATGAGAAGGGATGCCTCCTTCTCGATGGCGCAGAGCTGGCTCTCGTAGCGGTTGGTCAGGATGACGATGTCGCCCTTTTCGACGTTGCTTTCCAGCATCTCGGGGGTGGCGGTGCCGATCTTGATGTGTCCGGTGGTGCAGACGGCGCTCTCGTCGCCCACCACCATGGTTCCGCCAAGGGTGTCGAGGATGTTCTTATAGGTGGTCTTGCTCTTGGCGAGGACACCGGTATCGAAGATGTCCATGTTGGCCGTGGCGATGTCTTTCACGGTGATGACGCCCTCCAGCTCGTTGTCGGCGCTGGTGATGGGCAGGGTGTCGATCTGCTGGTCGCGCATGATCTGCCACGCCTTGCGCAGGCTGGTGGAGCCGGGGATGCCGGGCATCTCGCGGTAGTCTACGTCACGGATCTTGGGGTTGACGTCGGTGCACATCCGGGGCGGCTGGACGCCGAACCGCCTGAGCACAAATTCAGTCTCCTGATTCATCCGTCCGGCCCGGCGGGCCTCGCAGACGAGGGAGCTTGTCTTATTTTTCAGCTCTGCGTAAGCGATGGCAGAGCAGATGGAGTCGGTGTCCGGGTTGCGATGCCCGATGACCACGACCTTATGGGCTGTCTTTGGCATGGATTCCTTCCCCCTTTATGGGTCTTGTCCTTCTTATCCGTCATGCCGGAGCGTCGGCCCGATTTCTCTGCGCCCCTGCACGGCGCAGAAAAGGGCGGCACTCTGGCAGCTTTCATTGTAACACAAGATAGAAGGAGGGTAAAGTAGTGCAGAAGAGCGGAAATCTTAAAATTTTGAGAGATTCTTGTATACATCTTCTTGCCTTTTCGGAGAGGACGCTGTATCATAGGAATACGTCTGTCTACTTTTAAGAAAAGCCCCCTCGGGGGGCAGCGCGGAGGAACGAATGACCAGCACAAAATTTGAGTCGAAGCCTTTGTTTACCCGCCAGCAGCTGACGGCGCTGCTGCTGCCGCTTATCGCGGAGCAGGCCCTGAGCGTCACCATCGGTCTGGCCGATACCCTCATGGTGTCGTCGGTAGGCGAGGCGGCGGTGTCGGGCGTGAGCCTTGTGGACACCTTCAACACCCTGATGATCCAGATCATGACGGCGCTGGCCACCGGCGGTGCGGTGGTCGCCAGCCAGTACATCGGCCACCGGGAGGAGAAGAACGCCCGGGCCGCGGCCGCACAGATCCTGTTCATCATGTCCAGCTTCAGCGTTCTGGTGGCGGCGGTGGTCGTGGTGGGCCGCCACGCCATCCTGCGGGGCATCTTCGGCGCCATCGACGCCGACGTCATGCGGTACGCCGAGACGTATTTCCTGCTGTCGGCCCTGAGCTACCCCTTCATCGGTCTGTACAATGCGGGCGCGGCCCTCTTCCGGGCGCAGGGCAACAGCAAGATCAGCATGATGTCCAGCCTCGTGATGAATGTGGTCAACATCGGCGGCAACGCCATCCTCATCTTCGGCTTTGGGATGGGGGTCATGGGCGCGGCGCTGGCCAGCCTCATCTCCCGCGCGGTGGCCTGCTGCGCCGTCCTCTTCCTGCTGCAGAAGCCGGATTGTATGCTCCGCATCACCGGTCTGTCGGCCCTCCGGCCGGACGGCGGGCTGATCCGGCGCATCCTGCGGGTGGGCATCCCGGCGGGCATCGAGAATGGGATGTTCCAGATCGGCAAGCTGTCGGTGGCCAGCCTCACCAGCACCCTCGGCACCGCCGCTATCGCCGCCAACGCCGTGGCCAACACCACCAGCACCTTCCTGAATATCCCGGCCAACGCCGTCAGCATGGCGGTGCTCACGGTGGTGGGCCAGTGCCTCGGCGCAGGCGAGAAGGAGCAGGCGGTCTGGTATGCCCGCCGCCTGCTTCTGGTGGCCTACTGCGGCGCGTGGGTCATGAACCTGTCGGGCTTCTTCTTTGCCGACCGCTGGGCGCTGTCGTGGTTCAACCTCTCGCCGGAGGCTTCGGCCATGGCCCTTGAGGTCATGATGTGGTTCAACATCGTCTCCCTCTTCTTCTGGCCCTCCAGCTTCACCCTGCCCAACATCCTCCGCTCCGCCGGCGACGCCAGCTTCACCATGGCGGTGAGCATCGTGTCCATGTGGGTCTTCCGGGTGGGCTTCTGCTACCTGTGGGTGCTGCGGATGGGCGGCGGACTGCTCAGCATCTGGATGGGAATGTATCTCGACTGGGTGTTCCGCTCCCTCTGCTTTGCGGTGCGCTTTGTCCGGGGAAGATGGCTTGAAAAAACGGTCATCTGAAACTGCCTCTTGCTTTTTTCTGCTCAGAGTGGCAGAATGAGGGAAAAGAAAGAAGGGGATCTCCTATGCTGTTTCATCCTGCACAACTGGGCCTTGCCCATCTGGACAAGGCAACGCTGGAAGCCGATAAGAAAGCCTGCAAAAAGATCGGCCCCTGCGGCGTGGGCAAAAAAGCCCTCTATCTCAACAGCTTCTACATCGACCGCCGGTATTATCTGCCCTACGGCAGCATCAGCCGGGTGTTCAAGCGGGTCGCCATGAGTGAGGGCGGTTTCTCCGGCAAGGGCATGTTCGCCTCGATGGCTTACCTCGTGGTGGAGTACGACGGCGGCAAGCAGAAGCAGTGCAACTTCAAGGATGAGCGGGACGTGGACGCCCTGCTGGAAGTTCTGGCGAAGGAACAGCCGAACATCCCCCGTCTGAGCGCTGCCGGTGAGGCCGAGCTTGCCCGTCAGAAGGCGGAGAAAGCTGCCCGCAGGCTGCCCCAGCTCTCGAAAGAGGCCGAGCAGAGCGTGGGCCAGCTCAGGCGTGCGGCGGACTACCTCGCCAAGAAGCCGGAGCTGGCCAAGGAACTGAGCGCCGCCGAGCGCCGCAAGCGTGCTCAGCTGCAGAGCAAGCCGGTGTATAAGTATGTAGCCCTCATCATCAGCCTTCTCGGTGTGGCGTCTGCGGCCTACGGCATCCAGAGCATCCTCAACCACACCGGAAACTACGGCATCTACTTTGCCCTGTTCGGCTTTGCGGCCATCTTCCTCTTTTCCAGCTACAACATGATGCCCACGGCCCACAACAACCACAAGTCCATCATGGCCCGGGCCGACAAGGCCGAAGCAGCCATGGCCGAGTACATCCGGGCTTACCCCGGCGGCAGCTTCCCGGTGCCGGACATCTACGCCCACCCTGTGGTGCTCAAGCAGATGACCGACGCCATTCAGGAGGGCCGGGCCGTGACCCTGCCCGAGGCCCTTGCGGCGGTAAAGAACCGCCTCAAGGAGGTCAACGCCGACGTTCAGGTGGAGCAGGAGGAGTACGACGAGATCGTCCAGATCAAGGCCATGTTCCTCAACCACGATTATCAGTAAGATCAGGAAATGAAAAATGCCATCGCCCCGCGGCGATGGCATTTTTGCTGTCTGTTAAAGCTCAGTGGCAGGCTGGGAGAAGATCTTCATGCTCTCCTTGTAGGAGTGGGCGAAGTAGAAGATCTCAGCGATGGCCGTCAGCGCCCAGGAGCAGGGGTAGAGCAGGTAGAGCGAGGGGATGGTGTGGAAGTGGGCGAAGATGGTGTAGACCCAGATGACCCGGAACACGCAGGAGCCGAGGACGACGATGATGGTGGGAACCACCGTCTTGCCAAGGCCGCGGGAGGCGGCGATGGTGCAGTCCATAAAGGCCGAGATGCAATAGGCAAAGCCCATGACGCCCACACGCTTCATACCGGCGTCGATGACGGCGCTCTCAGTGGTGAAGAGGGCAAGGAATTCCCGCCCGAAGAGGAAGAGGGCACCACCCAGCACGAGGCCGACGCCGAAGGAGTAGACGAGGCTGATGAAGTAGCTCTTCTTTACCCGGTCGGGCTTGCCTGCGCCGTAGTTCTGGCTCATGAAGCTGGCACAGGCCATGTAGAAGGCGGCCATGGCGTCGTAGATCAGGTTGTCGGCATTGGCAGCGGCAGAGTTGCCCTTGACCATAAGGGAGTCGAAGGAGTTGACACCGGCCTGAATGAAGAGGTTGGCGATGGCAAAAATGGCGTTCTGAAGCCCGGCCGGGATGCCCAGCGCAAGGATGCGCTGGGTAGTGGCAGGGTCGAGAGCAGCTTTGTGGAAGTCGAGGGCGTAGCAGTCCTTCACGCGGGTCAGCGCCCGCAGGACGAGGAAGGCCGAGACGCACTGGGAGATAGCGCTGGCCAGCGCCACGCCTGCCACGTCCAGACGGCAGACGATGACGAAGAAGAGGTTGAGCAGGATGTTCAGCACGCCCGCGATGCAGAGGTAATAGAGGGGTTTCTTCGTCTCACCGATGGCGCTGAAGATGGCGTTGCCGAAATTATAGAGGGCCAGCGCCGGCATACCGAGGAAGTAGACCCGCAGGTAGAGCACTGCACCGGGGTAGAGGTCCTCTTTGGTGTTGAGCAGGTGGAGCAGGGCCGGTGAACCCAGCAGGCCGACGAGCAGGAGCAGGATGCCCGCCGCCAGACTGACCAGCAGGGCCGAGTGGACGGTCTTTTCCACATCGCTGGCATGGCGTGCGCCGTAGAACCGGGCCACCAGCACGTTGATGCCGTTGCTCAGGCCGATGAGAAAGCCGGTGAACAGGGTGACGAAGATGCTGGTGGAACCCACCGAACCGAGGGCGGTAGAGCCTGCGAAGCGGCCCACCACGGCCACGTCCGACATGTTGAAGAGGACCTGCAGCAGGTTGGACAGGACCAGCGGCAGGCTGACCAGAAGGATCTGTTTGGCCAGAGGGCCTTCGGTCAGTGACTTTGTGGATGAACTCATGTTTTTTTCCTTTTTCTTATCCCGAAGCGGTGCCCGCGCACACCGGGGCACAAGCTCTATTATAAAGGAGTTTTACTTTTTTGCAATATGATTCTTGACTTCTGAAAATGAGTTCTCCCGGCAGACGCTCCGACAGGCTGGAAATTGCATCTGCAATAAAGAAAGACCCATACACAATGTGTACGGGCCTTTCTTGGTGCGACCGGGAGGATTCGAACCTCTGGCCTTCCGGGTCGGAGCCGAACGCTCTATCCAGCTGAGCTACGATCGCACGATATGCACTGGTGAACCAGTACAATATAGTATAGCACAGCCTTGCAAAAAATGCAAATAAAACTTCAGCGGCGGTTCCGCAGCCAGATGCGGTACAAGCCGTCGGTGATAAGAGTCTCCCGGTAGAGGATGGGGGTGCGGCAGGCCTCCCGGATGGTCCGGGGCAGATTGCCGGTGGCGTAGAATTTCGTTTCGGGGCCGAGTTCGGCACAGAAACGGCTGGCCAGCCCGTCCAGCATCCCGGCAGTGCCCAGCACAAAGCCGTTTTGCAGACAGGCGGCGGTGTTTTTGCCCAGCACAGAGGCGGGCGCGGGGGCAGAGAGGTCGATCTGGGGAAGCTGAGCGGTGTTCTGCACCAGCGCGGCCAGCGAGAGCTGCGGCCCGGGCAGGATGACGCCGCCCACAAGCTCCTGCCTCCCGTTGACGGCCATCAGGGAGATGGCCGTGTCGGCTGAGATGACCACCAGCGGGCCGGAGCCTTCCGCCAGCGCAGCCACTGCGCCGCAGAGCAGCTCTGCACCCAACTGGGCGGGGTTGTCCAGCCGGAGGCGGATGCCGCTCTTGAGTCCCGGCCCGACGGTCAGGATGCGCACCGGGCAGAGCATCTGCAATGCTGCCAGCACCCGTCCGGTCAGCGCAGGCACTACGCTGCCCAGAATGCCGCCCTCGATCTGCTCAGGTGCGGCCCTGTGGAGCGAAAGCAGATTGACCAGCCGCAGTGCGTATTCATCGACGGTGGCGGCGGGATCTGTGTGGAGCCGTCCGCAGAATTTCAGGTCGTCGTGCTCGTAGCCGCCAATGGTGATGTGGGTGTTGCCGAGATTGACGGTAAGGATCATGGTTGGGGCCTCCCTGCTTGCATATAATGTATATATAATATATAGCACCATAGACTCCCCTTGGCAAGGGGAGACGCTGCGGCCGTGGCCGCAGCGGAGGGGTCGGGGGCCTGCCGGGAGATGATTTTTGAAGAGAAAAGAAAAAACTTGAAAAAAGAAGTAAAAAAGTATTGACATCCGGGCGGTGATGTGGTATTATACTTGAGCGCCAAG
>UMIB01019122.1_pt1 | contig 13083 bp, 9 predicted proteins | sample 1965641 | NCBI WGS metagenome assembly UMIB01 (sample SAMEA4836110, study PRJEB28245) | human gut metagenome | biome: gut microbiome; material: fecal sample | place: Denmark | collected 2008
CTTACAGTTAGGTGCCATTTCATCTCAGAGTATTGGCATCAAGGGAATGAATGTCCTTTCTGAAGATAATGCAACGGATGTAATTGACAGAATCGCAGATGCAATAGGCTATGTATCCGCACAACGCAGTCGAATCGGTGCCCAGCAGAACCGCCTTGAGCATACGGTTAAGAATGAGCAGAACATTGTCGAGAATACAACAGCGGCGGAGTCGCAGATTAGAGATACTGATATGGCGCAGGAGATGGTGCGTTTTTCCGGCTTAAATATATTAGAGCAGGCAGTTATCTCCATGTTGGCGCAGGCCAATCAAAGTAACCAGAGCGTGCTGACGCTGTTGAACGCATAGATAATGCAATGATAAAAAACACTTAAACAATTCATAAAACATATAGCATAATCAGAGAATGGAATATCTGGGAGTCAGTGCAGCACAGGTGATTAAAGAAGTTACCAATACGAAATTTCAAATCCAGAAAGGAATGGAGGAAGTCAATATGTGTGAAGTAATAGAAGTATTGATGAATCGAAGAGAGACCGAAGGAATTCAACTAGGAATGACACAGGGTAAGCTCAGTATTCTGAAAGATTTGGTAGATGACGGAACACTTACCGTGGAAGTGGCAGCAGGGAAGGTGATTATGTCAGTAGAGGAATTTCAGGAATATATGAAAAAAGAATTATAAATCCGGATACTTAGGGACTGATACACTATGTAGTGTGGCAGTCCCTATTATAATCAGATGACATAATTGTATATACAATTTCACAAATTATGTTGACAAATTCTGTAAATGAGAGTATTCTGAATACATCGTAACAGAGAAATGCAAGGTTGAATCAGGGATTCAATCAGCTTTGAAAAAGGGGAGGTCAGTATGCTCGTAACAAATCACATGGAAGTCAACAAGAAGCCGGAACAGAATTACACAACAGCATTATCCAAGGAGGAACTCGGCACAAAGGTTCAGGAGCAGACTACTGCACAGGCAGCAGACAAAGAAGTTGAAGTCTCAATATCAGATGTAAACAGCAGAAAATCAGTATTATCAGACGATGAACTGAATGTTGCATTGGAGAATGTGCTTGCATCACAGAGCAATATTCTGGATGTAGATAAGGCAGATGATATGATTCGTGCAGCAAATCGCAGAATTTTAGAAAATGCCAACGATTCTGTATTGGCACAGGCTAATCAGTCTTCAGATGTAGTAAAAGAATTGTGTAAGTAATGTGTAAGTAAATAGAAACGAATATACAGAGGTCTATGGAGTGAATTCCATAGACCTTTTTTATGTAAATTTTTTATTTTAAACAAATTATTTAAAAATTATATGTTAATCTATAAAATTTCTGACAATTTAATCCGATATATTTACTGAAAATGCTATTGACATAAACCGATAGCATAATTAGTTTACAGTAATCATTCAGAGAAACCTATAAGTTAAGGGAACAGAGTAAAAATTGTGTCTGAAGGAAGACACGGTTAATCATGAAAGAAAAGGGGAGTATAAGAGAATGGTAGTACAACACAATCTTCAGGCTATGAACGCTAACAGAATGCTTGGCATTACGACCAAGGAGGCATCAGGCTCCACTGAGAAATTGTCAAGCGGTTATCGCATCAACAGAGCAGCGGATGACGCAGCAGGACTTGCAATTTCCGAGAAAATGAGAAAACAGATCAGAGGTCTTTCACAGGCTTCTTCCAATGCAGAGGATGGTATCTCCTGTGTACAGACAGCGGAAGGAGCGCTGGCTGAAGTACAGGATATGCTGCAGAGAATGAATGAACTGGCTGTACAGGCTGCCAACGGTACTAACTCCGCAACAGACCGTCAGTATATTCAGGATGAGTTCGACCAGCTTATCGAGGAAATTGACCGTGTTGCAGAGACCACGAAGTTCAATGAGACCTATTTGTTAAAAGGCGATGATACAAAGCCGACCAAGAATATGTATATCACGAATTATTCCGTAACTTATACAAAGAATGATTTGCCGAATAATATCAAAGGAATTGACTATAAGACCAACTATGTAGGTACTAACAATATTTATATCGTATCCTCATCTATTTACAGTACAAGCTCTAACATTTCTCTGACAGGTAATAAGATTCAGAACGGTGATGATATTACAAAGTATATGGAGAAAGTAAAGGCAGGTAACACTAAGGATACAAACAAGGCAGGAGCTACTTTAAATACAACATCCTATGTTGCTTTTGTAAATGTTGAGCTGGATTCAGATGTACAAAAAGGCTCAAACGGAAATGTAAATGGACATGGTCAAACCAATGTAACAAAGGATCTTTCTACTGATGGAACCACTTCTACAGTAAGAGCGAACAGAGATCTGTTCATCTATAATACTGCGAACAGCACAGTTACCAGGATTACAGAAGGAACAGATATGACAGAATATCTGAATACTGACAATACAATGAAGGATAAATATCGTTTGGTAGATGTTCTGTATGGTGATGAAAAGAAGGTAGATAGTAAAGCAGCAACCTCTACAAGAGTGCAAACTTCAATCACAAACAATCAGCCATTTGCATGGACAGATAATTACCTGGAGAGGGATGTTTCTTCCAAGCAGCTCTATGATGCAGATGGTCAGATTGTATCAGGTGTAGCTTTGAACAAGTTCTTTGATGAAAATGGTAACTATAAGGGTGGTCTGTATACAAGCGCACAGGCAAGAGCGATTGATGAAGTCTTTGCAAATGCAAATGATCCAAGAGCAAAACAGCTTAAAGATATTGGTGGTAATGTAACTGCCGCTACCATCAATGCCTACATCACCCAGTCTTCCACTCAGGTGGCAGCAGCTCTTGACGTAGAGCTTCATGCAGGTTCTGATTCTGATAGAAATAACAAAGTTCAGGTAGAGCTCTCTACCCTGACAGCAGCAGGTCTTGGTATTGACAAGCTTGCAAGCTACAACATTGGTATCGTAGATTCCACAGGTAACAATGCAACAGATGCTATTGATGTCATTGCAGATGCACTTAATATGGTATCCAGACAGCGTTCTGCATTAGGTGCTGTTCAGAACCGATTAGAGCACACTATCAAGAATCTGGATAATGTTGTAGAGAACACCACATCTGCTGAGTCCGCTATCCGTGATACAGATATGGCAGAGGAAATGGTGAAGTATTCCAATTCCAACATTTTACAGCAGGCAGGTCAGTCCATGCTGGCACAGGCTAATCAGGCTAATCAGGGAGTACTTAGTCTGTTACAGTAGTGCAGATCATAGAAGGTTATATATAGGGGAGATAGTTTTCATACGCGCCAGTCACCGCATCAGCGTGGCTGGCGTATTTTCATAACAGGGGGAGAAACTTATGGTAGTACAGCATAACCTTATGGCAATGAATGCCAATAGAATGTTGGGAATCACTACAAAGACAGTATCAGGCTCTACGGAGAAGCTCTCGAGCGGTTATCAGATCAACCGCGCGGCAGATGATGCGGCAGGGCTTGCTATTTCTGAGAAAATGCGTAAGCAGGTGCGAGGACTGACACAGTCAGCTTCCAATGCGGAAGATGGCATTTCCTGTGTGCAGACAGCGGAAGGAGCGCTGGCTGAAGTGCAGGACATGCTGCAGAGAATGAACGAATTGTGCGTGCAGGCGGCAAATGGCACCAATTCCACATCTGACCGTCAGTACATTCAGGATGAACTGGATCAGTTGGTGTCCGAAATTGACAGAATCGCTGAAACAACCAAGTTCAATGAGACTTTTTTGCTAAAAGGAGATCAGACCGGACCTACTACCAGCGTATATATTACAAATTATTCTACGACCTTTACGAAGAATACGATTCCGAATCTGAAGAATCCTACTACATACTGCATGAATTATGTTGGAACCAATAATATTTATGTAGTAGATAATAAGGTACTTAACTCCGGTCCAAGTATTGCACTTGGCGCTGATAAGCTAAGCAAGGGAGACGATATGACGAAGTATCTCTCCAAGAGCACTGCTGCTGATAATAAGGGAAAAGGTGTACTGAATACGAGCAGTTATGTGGCATTTATCAATGCCGAGCTGGATTCCAATACAACAGGAGGCAGTGACCTTTATGTAGATGGTTCTACCTCTGTGATAAAAGCCAAACAGGATCTGTATATTTACAATACAGCCAACAGTACCGTGACTCATATCACAAAGGACACAGATATGACGCAGTATCTGAGTGATAACAATACAATGCTTGATCAGTATCGTCTGGTGGATATCCTGGATGGTAAGCCTGGTACAAGCACCAGAGTAAGGCAACAGCTGCTTGGTGGTGATCTGTTCAAATGGACTGATGAATATCTGGAGCGTGATGAGAGCATGCAGAAGCTCTATAATGCAGATGGACAGGAGATTTCTGGAATTGCACTGAATAATTATTTTGATAAAAACGGCAACTATACAGGCGGTCTTTATACGACTGCCCAGGCGAGAATATCAGATGAAGTATTCAGCAGTACGTCTACTACTGTTTATAAAAATGCATTAGCCTATGCGCAGACCAAGGGTATGGAAGCGCCATCTACGATAGCTAAGTATATTACACAGTCGTCACAGCAGGTCGCAGAAGGTCTTACCTTCAATCTTCATGTAGGAGCACAGAGTGACCGCAGAAATAAGATATCTGCAACGATAGATACCCTGACGGCAGCAGGCATCGGCATTGATAAACTGGCAAGCTACAATATTGGTATTGTAGATGAGACAGGAAATAATGCAACCGATGCGATAGATGTAGTGGGAGATGCGCTGCAACAGATATCCAGACAACGTTCCGCTCTCGGTGCTGTACAGAATCGACTGGAACATACCGTGAACAACCTGGACAATATTGTGGAGAATACCACAGCAGCAGAGTCTGCAATCCGTGATACAGATATGGCAGAAGAAATGGTACGAAATGCCAATGCCAACATTCTGCAGCAGGCAGGACAGGCAATGCTTGCGCAGGCAAATCAGGCAAATCAGGGAGTGTTATCACTTCTACAAGGATAACGAAGAAAATGACAGGGCTTACTCTCATTTGGGTAGCCCTGTTTTTACTTATAAGTAATATAATTATTTAGAACCCCATGCGCAAAAGCGCATCTTCGATGCTTTACGGGATAACAAGTTTACTTGTTATCTGCTTATTGTGGTTATTTCGCCATATAAATCGAGTCAAAGATGCTTGAGAACAAACATATTCTGCCTCAATTTGCATGCCCCTAAATAGTTGCAAATAATTTACATAAAATGTTTATATAATATAGAAAATAAATTCAAATTGTGCTACAATTCAACTATAAAAAAATAGCATAATTGCAAGTGCATCATTGTAGATACAGAATTGTATAGATTTAATAAATGCATAAGCATGCACTTGAAAAACGTCAGCACTTAGGCGCTGTTTTTTAGCACCTTATGTACTGCTACGTTTTTCACGTAACGAGAGTGGGCATGCGTTGCATTATTCAATCTGCACAATTCGTCCCATGCAAGGAGTATTTTTGCAATTACCGAATAGTTTGTTCATAAAGGGGATTATATATGTCTAAGGTGCCGATTTCCGTGTGCCTCATCGCAAAAGATGAGGAGAAGAATATCGAAGAATGTTTGAAGAGATTAAAACCATACGGCTTTGAGATTATTGTTACAGATACAGGTTCTACAGACAGGACAAAGGAGCTTGCGTCCCGGTATGCGGACAAAGTACTGGATTTTGCCTGGATTGATGATTTCAGCGCAGCCAGGAACTTCTGCGCACAGCATGCGTCTAATAACTGGATACTGTCCTTGGACTGTGATGAATATGTAAACAGCATAGACGTGAAGACTATGCGTATCCTGATGCAGAAGTTTCCAAGATATACAGGAGTGATCAGGCTCAAGAATCTTGTTCTGGATGAAGACGGGCAGACAGGATATGGAACAGATGATGTGACCCGCTTCTATAATAAGAACTTTTATACATTTGATTATCCAATCCATGAGCAGGTGTGCTCCAGGGATATGGCGAAGAGAGAAGAAATGATGCAGTGCTTCCTGCTTCCTATGGAGGTTGTGCATCATGGTTATGCATTGACACCGGAAGAAATGCAGGATAAGCAGCGACGCAATCTGAGCTTGTTATATAAGAATCTGGAACGCGATCCTGAGGATTCCTATACTCTTTTCCAGATTGGTCAGTCAGAATTTATCCTTGGCAACCATGAAAAAGCCGTTACATTCTATGAGAGAGGTCTTGCCAGTGATCCTTCACCAGAATTTATCTATGTGCAGGTTATGATTATTTCTCTTGCCAAAGCTTATGTGAAAGTAGGCAGGGAGAAGGAGGCACTTGCCCTGATGGATCGTTATGCAGGACGATGCAAGACAGCGAAGTTCCAGTTCACCTATGCAGGTGTTTGCCTGGATAATGGACAGCCGCTTAAAGCACTGCTTTATTATGTAAAAACAACAACCATGGCAGATGCAGATACGTTGGGCGAGAATCTGCTGCACTGCTATGAGCATATTATCGAACTGTACCGTAATATGGGCGATGAGAAGATGGCTGAGGTTTTTCAGGGTAAGTATGAAGCATGCATGCGTGAGAAAGAACGTGTAGTAAACAGCTAAGGTGGAGGACGAAAATGACAAAACTTCCTATTTCAGTATGCATCATTGCAAAGAATGAACAAAAATATATTGAGAACTGTCTCAAGGCATTGCGCCGATATTCCTGGGAGATTATTGTAGTGGATACCGGTTCGGCAGATGATACCAGACAGATAGCCACTCGCTATGCAGATAAAGTCTATGATTTCGCATGGATTGATGATTTCAGCGCAGCCCGCAATTTTGCTGCAGCGCAGGCGTCCAATAACTGGATTCTGGTGTTGGATTGCGATGAATATCTGACGCAGCTTGATGAAAAGGCTCTGCGTATCTGTATGCAGCAGCATCTTCGCCATGTTGGAATGATGGGGTTGACGAATGTATACACGCAGCCGGATGGAGAACATACCTATAAGGCAGAAGAGGTTCCACGTTTCTACAATCGTAATTTCTTTGAGTACAGATTTCGTATTCATGAGCAGATCACGCCGAAGAACCAGGTGAACTTGGAGGAGGTATGCCTGAGTACTTATCGTCTGCCTGTAGAGGTCGAACACCATGGATATGATATCACACCGGAGGAGATGGAGCGTAAACAGGCGAGAAACCTGACGATGCTGCAGTCTGCACTGGGGGAGACACCTTTTGATGATTATCTGTATTTCCAGATGGGACAGTCCTATTACATATTGAAGAGATATGATGATGCCGCTAAGGCTTATGCAGAGTGCTTCGCCAGAAATGATAACTCGGAAAAAGGCTTTATGAAGGTGGCAGTTCCAGCCTATGCCAGACTTTTACTGGAGTTGGATAAGGGACAGGAAGCCAAGGAGCATCTGATGAAATATGCAGACCGTTTTAAAGGTGCAGAATATGGATATCTGCTTGGCTGTGCACATCAGGCATGTGGTGACAACCTGCTGGCGCTGTTGACTTTTGTAAAAGTGACACAGATGTCAGATATTGATGCGCTGGGAGAACAGGCATATGATACCTTCGTAAGGATTATGCTTCTGCATAATCTTGCCGGTAATAAAGAAGGTGTGGAGCATTTCAGACAGCGCCTGGAGGAATACGGAAGAGCACATGGCAGACAGATTGTATTTGAATAAAGTATAAATTCGTTTATAAACTACGGGGGAATATTTTTTATATATAATAAAAAGCCAGATAGGCTGTGAATCCTTGGATTTGCAAGCATATTTGGCTTTTTTGTTTATGGAAAAAGACGTCAGTTTATGATTTGTTTATGTTTTTATGAATTTTATGTTTGGCAATAACCTTAAAAGAATCATAACATCTATTGCAAATGAGACTAAAGTACTATAACATACCGCCTTGTTACGTGACACACATAATGAATGTGAAATAAGGAGTAGTTCAATGAAAGCAATATGGATGAAGAAAGGAATTATGACATTGATGGCGGCGGCTGTGACAATGAGTCCTGAACAGACAGCAAGTGAGCCTGACCACTGGGAATATGAAGCCAGTCAGGATTTTACAGTGACGAGTGACGGCGTCTATCAATTTGAATTATATGGTGCGCAGGGCGGTTCTTATCAGGAACATACAGGTGGAAAAGGTGGCATGGTCAATATGCAGGTCAGCCTTCACCAGAATGATCGGGTAGAGCTTCGTATTGGTGGAAGCAATGACAGCCAGGGAGGAGGTCAGGGAACCTTGACCGCCGGAGGTGGAGCCACGACCGTAGTGATCAACGGAGTTACAGCAGCAGTTGCCGGCGGTGGAGGAGGAGCCACGGATATGTTAAATGGTGGAAGTGGCGGTGAAATTTGGGGAGGCGGAGCTATTAATAGTAATGGAGAATCCAGTTCAGAGCCGAATTCAGCCGGCGGTGGTGGTGGCTATCAGGGTGGACAGAGTGGCTATACCAGATACCATGAGCATACAGGAAGCGAAGAATCAGGCGGCGGCTGTTACACAGGAGAAATCAGACATACTCATGACGGCAGCTGTTTTGTACAGTGTGGAACATTTGAGAATTTCAGAGTCAGTGATGATCAGCCGGGCTATATAGAAGCCAATTGCAGTGTGTGCGGAGAATGGGGAAGCAATGAAGGAGATATGGATTCGGACTTCATTACGGATGGTTCGTGGACACATACCAAGCGGAACTGTGGGAAGGACACTAACAGCATAGATAAATATCAACTATCATGTGGCAAATCGGAGACTATGATTGAAGAAAATAAGCAGGCATATGGTGGAACGAATTATTATAACTCAGATGTGTGCAAAAACGTTTCGGTGGCAGCAGGTGTGAGACAGGGAAGTGGGAAGATAACCATAACTCAACTTACCAAAGAACAACTGACCTTAAATTATTATAATTATGATATGACTTTACTGGGCAGCGTCACCACATCAAAGGGATGTATAGCTGATTACCCGGTGAAGACAGAACCTGTCAGAAAGGCAGATTCACAGTACAGTTATACTTTTACCGGGTGGGACGATATGGAGACAGGACGTAAAGAGAACCTGACAGGGGCAGACACCGTGCAATCCCCTGTTACAGAGAACAAAAACTATATTGCAGTATACCGCAAGATTCCCAAAGAATATACAGTAACTTTGGAAGATGCCTATGGCAATGTGGTAGAGACTATTACAGCGGCATATGGGAAGCAGATGCCTGATATTACGCTCCCGGTCAGGGAGGATGGATTATTTGCAGGCTATTACCTGCAAAAGGGTGGCAGGGGAACCTGCTATTATAGTACGTCAGGTGAAGCAGTACGAAAATCAGATATTGTTCAGGATGAGACATTCTATGCATACTGGATAAATCCAGTGTCTGTTACAAAACAGCCAGTCTCTGTAGAAGTGGAGTCTGATTATGAAGAAAGCTATATGGAAGTTGCCTATGCGCAGAGTACGGAACAGGGTTATACCATTACGCCACAGTGGTATATGCAGCAGAATGGCAAAAAGACCAAAGTAGTGAATGGCAATACAGTCAAGTGTAAAATTCCTTCCGGCTATAAAGCAGGAAAATACACTTTCTGGTGCGAACTGACGGTAGTCAGCGAACAGAACGGGCAGCAGATCAAGGTAAGCTCCAACCAGGCAGCCTTACAGGTTAATCAGGCAGCAGAGCCACCCAAGAAGGAAGATACCAAACCAACTACCCCAGACCAGGATAAGGATAATTCCACAGGCAATCCGGGTGACGCCAATAATGGAAGCACTACAAAACCAGATGACACCTGCAATGGAAGCACCACGAAACCGGGAGACTCCAGTAATGGAAGTACAACAAAACCAGATAACTCAGATAGTGGATCAACTGGTAAATCGGACAGCTCTAATAATGAAACAACGAATAAACCCGATAACACAGATAATGGAATATCAGGGAAAAATGATAATTCCTCAAATGGAAACACAAGTAAATCAGATATCCCTAACAATTTGATAAATGGAGTACCTGGCAAGAATGATATTACGAACATAAATGATGTAACATTTGTATTAGCAGACGGTTTAAATCAAATTCAACCACCAGTGAATTCCAATAATACAAAGACAGAGGAAGCCCCTGCAATTGAAAATGATATACAACTTCTGACCACCATCCCTGATGATACTCCATGGGAGAGTCGCACAAGTGCAGATAACACCCCATGGATAAACAATACAGGAACAGATGATAATATCAACCACGATCAGGATGCCATTTCACCCCAGAATCCAGCCGCCTATCAGGCAGAACTGGGCAGAGCCAATGCGTCCTTCCTTGTAGGACTGAGCATACTGGGGCTGATAGCAATTCTGCTGCTTATCCTTTTTCTGAGCAATAATCGCGCAGACCGTTGTGCAGAGGAATAAGACTGTCATAATAGCTCATAATGCCATCGAAAAATGTATTCAAAAGTGTAATATCGTATTTTCCACTGATTGCTTCATTATGCAGATAATCCAATAACTCAGTCATAAGCATAGGCGTAGAATCAGCAGACGTATGCTGTGTATTTTCCAGATAAGCGCATAAGGAATTGGCAATGGAGACGAGCCTGACATGAGGTGGGATATCCTCTGCCCGGCATCCATTTGGATAGCCTGTTCCATTGAGATATTCGTGATGCATGGATACAATATCCAGAACAACAGGGTCATCCGTATGATGCTTGACCTGTTCGAGACCGGCACTGATATGTTCATCAAAAGCCAGCTGTTCCATATAAGACATAGACTGGGGATTTTTGCCACAGGCAGAGCAACATCCCTTTCCAATATAACCAATATCATGGAGAAAAGCGCCTAACACAAGAGAAATAGGAGAGATACCCTGCTCATTGAGCATTTGACGATTACCAAAGAGTGCCATATGGGCAGCGATAGAGGCGACATTTACGCAATGTATGTATAGATCCATACTGGTTGCTTGCAGCATCTGTCCCATTGTGATGACCCATTGATTATAGGTAAGGGCTTCCAGGACAAGGAGCTGAGGTTCGAGTGCACGAATTTTTTTCATAAGAAGTTCCTCCTTTGCGAGGTGACAGGACTGCGGGCAGCCCATTAACAATTATAGTACGGACATATAATATAACACAAGACAAGTATATCATACATAGGACAAAAATACATTAAATAAAAATTATATTCAGACAATATGCTAAAATAGGTTAAAAAGAAAATTAATTTTCAACCAGATATGAGGAAGGAGAACCCATATGAGAAACTTACTGTCAGTATCGGATGATATTTCCGCAAAGGTCCTGTTCATTATTGAAGAAGATGGCAGAGACGCAGGCTACCTGAAAGCCTGTACCATGTGGAATATGGATGCAACCATAGAACACGTGCCTTTTCAGGGATATCGTAAGGCTACACAGGAACAATATGATGTGGTAGTTGTAGATGACTATATGGCAAACAAATCAGGATATACACTGGCAATGGAGATTCTGGATAGAAAAGACGATGTCACAATGTTTATGATGGGCAAGGATATGGACGATATCAGCGTGGTAGGTGCGTATCGTATGGGGATTGCAGACTATATGCCCATTGCAACGCCTCCGGTTCAATTAATGGCAAAATGTATTGCCAGTGTGAACCATCGTCGTAAGAGCGTTAAGCCGGTACAATATCAGGAAGACGGCAGAATTGCAGTTTCAGATGTAATTCTGGATACGAAGAATTCAATCCTGGAAATGGATGGTGAGAAGATTGTGCTTATGAAGATGGAAGCACTGGTATTGCAGGTACTGATGGAGAGTGCAGATGTATTAGTCAGCAGAAAAGATATCTATGAGAAAGCCTGGGGACTGCCTTATGTGAATGTTCGTGAGAATACAGTAGCCATGCATATTTCCAAGCTGCGCAGGAAGATGAAAGATGATGGTGAGAGTTCAAGATACATTGAGACGAAATGGGGAGAGGGATACCGCTTCCTGAGTCATCCAAGGAATGGTATCTATCATTAAGAAAATATGTGCAAGCCGTCATTTTGTGCTATAATCTGCTATAAGGTAATTATGCAGACCCACATAGGCAAAAACAAAGCATTGAAGCTGCGATTTTGCACATGGGTTCTGAAGCATCAGAGGTATAGGATAACAGGAAGGCATGGATATTATGTATACAGAGACAGATATTCGCAAGGATACATCACAACAGGTATTTCAAAGAGGTAAATGGCTGTATCAGAGTGGTAATGTGCAGCATATTCAGATTCAGGATGTATATATAGAAGAAACACCGTGTAAGAAGATCAAAGCATATGTACAGGGAAGCAGCTGGAGATGCTATAACACGGAAGTGGTGGTAGACGAAGAAGCAAAAGAGCTGCATTCTTATCGTTGCGAATGTCCTGCCCATGTAGAATATGCCGGTCTTTGTAAGCATTGTGTAGCGACACTGCTTCGTTATTTTCAGGTGAGAGAGGACATACGGTGTAAGCAGGAAGCCCCGGCGAAGAAGCTCAAGGTAGAATTCCCGGAGAAGATAGCACAGCTGGAAGCAACGCCCGGTATTGTAAAAGGCAGTACCTTATATGGCAAAACACCGGAGCGGGAGCATCTTACCAGACAACGCTCCATGCCACAGACGGACAGAGGTATGTATCGAATCCTGATGAATCAGGGGTTGGAACAGCAGCTTCCTTTTAAGCAGCCTACAGTACGGGGCAAAGTACAGCTTATACCCTGCTGCCATGACTATCATGGTAAGCTCTCCGTGGAATTTCGCATTGGAATTACGAAGCTTTATGTATTAAAAGACATAGGAGAATTCGCAAGACTTATGGCGGATTCTGAGTATAAGTCTTATGGAGCGAAGCTGGCATTTTACCATCATATGTCGGCTTTTGACAAGGAAAGTGCACCACTTGCGGCTTTCCTTGTGGATATCATGAAGGATTTTCAGACCCGTGGTGGACAGAATATCTATCAATATTACACAAGAAACGATGTCAGGAGAGAGATTCC
>UMIB01018732.1_pt1 | contig 12995 bp, 6 predicted proteins | sample 1965641 | NCBI WGS metagenome assembly UMIB01 (sample SAMEA4836110, study PRJEB28245) | human gut metagenome | biome: gut microbiome; material: fecal sample | place: Denmark | collected 2008
ATGGCGTCAATCGTTGAACGTGAAACGGACAGCGGAACGGAAAGAGCAAAAGTTGCCGGAGTATTTTATAATAGAAGAAACTCGGGTATGAAGTTCCAGTCGTGTGCAACGGTACAGTATATTTTAGGTGAAAGAAAGCCTGTGCTTTCGATTGCCGACACGCAGATAGATTCACCGTATAACACATATATGTATGCGGGATTTCCGATAGGTCCTATATGCAATCCGGGAACGGAATGTATAGAGGCGGCACTTTATCCGGAGGCAACCGATGCGTATTACTTTGTACTTGGCAAGGACGGCTCACATATCTTCTCAAAGACATATGAAGAACACCTTGCGGCAATGCAGAGTACCGAACAAAATATTTCGGTCGATGACAGTGCGATTGAAAATCAAGACAGTTTAAAACAATAAAGAGGTTTGATAAATGATAGAATATGATAAAGACGCGATTGTTCCGCCGTATATAACGGAATATTTGCGTGCGAAAACAGTGCATAATGATGAATTTATGCACTCGCTTGAAAAATATGCGGAAGAAAACAGTGTCCCGATAGTAGAGCCTGAAACGGCAAGGTTTTTGTCGGTGATGTGCAGAACGGTTAAACCGAAAAAAATACTTGAAGTAGGTTGTGCGATTGGGTATTCTTCTATATTAATGGCACAGGCTACAGATGATGACTGCGAAATAGCAACACTTGAATGTAACGAAGATATGGTGCGTATTGCAAGGGAGAATATTAAAACTTCGGGATATGCGGAAAAAATATCGGTTATTGAGGCGGATGCAAAGGATTATCTTTCGTATATTGACGATGATGAAGTTTTTGATATGATATTCCTTGATGGTCCGAAAGCACATTATATTTATATGCTTGACGAGTGCGTGCGATTGCTGAAAAAAGGCGGTGTGCTTATTTCCGACAATGTGCTTTACAAGGGAATGACAGCGGACGATAACCACGTTGTGAGAAGAAAAATCACGATTGTAAAACGTCTTAGAAAATATATTGATATGCTTATGGAGCATAAGGAGCTTGAAACATCGCTTTTACCGCTCGGTGACGGTGTTACAATATCGGTAAAGAAATAATAAAGGGTAGGAATATATTTATGAAGAAACCAGAACTTTTAGCTCCCGGCGGCAGCTTGGAGAAATTGAAAACAGCGATAGATTACGGTGCGGACGCGGTGTATATCGGCGGTGAAATGTTTTCACTACGTGTTGCGGCGGAAAATTTTTCAAAGGAAGATATGCAGGAGGGTATAAAGTACGCTCACGACAGAGGCAAAAAAGTGTACCTTACCGCGAATATTCTTCCGCACAATGATGATATTGAAGAATTTGAGGAGTTTGTCAAAGATATAAAGAATTACGGCTTTGACGCAGTGCTTGTGGCAGATTTGGGATTGTTTGATATGATGCAGGAACTTGCACCGGAAATACCTATTCATGTAAGTACACAGGCAAATAACATTAATTATCGCTCGGCAATAAAGTGGTACAAGATGGGTGCGACGCGTGTCGTGCTTGCAAGAGAAATGTCGTTTAAAGAAATTGCGGAATTTCAAAAGAAAATTCCTGAGGATTTGGAGCTTGAAGCATTTATACACGGCGCTATGTGTATATCGTATTCTGGCAGATGTCTTTTGTCAAACTATATGACGGGACGTGACTCAAACATGGGTGCTTGCGCACATCCGTGCAGATGGAATTACAAACTTGTCGAGGAAACAAGACCTGGTGAATATATGGACGTGTTTGAAAACGAAAGAGGTACGTTTATATTTAATTCAAAGGACTTGTGTACAATCCGTCATATACCTGAGCTTGTGCAAAGCGGTATTGCGAGCCTTAAAATCGAGGGCAGAGTAAAAACTTCTTATTATGTTGCAACGGTTGTCGGAGCATACAGACGCGAGATTGACAGATATTGTGCCGATCCCGAAAATTATGTGTTTAATGAAGCGGAATATGAAGAGCTTTGCAAGGTCAGTCACAGACCGTATACAACAGGTTTTTATTTCGGTAAACCGGACGAAAATTCGCAGGTTTATACATCAAGCTCGTATATCAGAGATTATGACCTTATCGGCATAGTAAAGGATTATGATGAAAAAACGGGTATTGCGACAATTACGCAGAGAAACCGTTTCTTTAAGGGGGACGAAATAGAGATAATTCAGCCTATGAAACCGTTTTTCGTACAGACGGTTGAAAGTATGTGCGACGAAAACGGTAACGAAATCGAAGTTGCAAACCATGCGGAGCAGATAGTTAAGTTTAAAACGGCACAGCCTGTTTGCGAGGGTGCAATGCTTAGAAAGAAAAAGTAAAAAAACAGAGCAGATTTAATAAAAAAACTACTTTTTTTATTAATCTGCTTTTCTTTTTTGAGAGAATATGATAATATAATTTATAACGGCAAATTTGAGAGAGGAAATTTATAAAAAAGGAGAAGGTTTTATGAAAAACAATCTAAAAAAATTGCTTTGTGCGGCATTGTCAACGGCAATGATTGCGGGAAGTATCGTATTGCCTATGACGGCAAGTGCAGACGATACCACAGGCGGAAACTATGCAGTAACGCTTGACGGTAATACTGCAACAATTCATTCATCGAGTAATGCATATGCGATTATTGCATCTTACGATTCTGATAATGGTACATTGCAAAAACTTGATTATCAGCAGGTGTCTGACGGAAGTAAAATAAACGTACCTTCAGGTGCAAGAATAATGCTTTGGGACAGTTTGCAAAATATGCGTCCGTTGCTTATCGAGCCTGTAAATGTTCCGAGAAAAATGTGGAAGTTTGACTTTGGCGACAGCGATAATGTGGCTACAGGATATTATTCGGTAACAAAAGATACCGCATATTCAACAAACACCACAAAGACATCTGACGGTAAAAAGTTTGGTTTGTTAGGAACTGATGAAAAGGCATATGAAGTAGGAACTCATATCGATGGTATAGATACTCAAGAAGGACAGGTTGTTGTTGTAAATTCGGGTAAAAAGAATACGGTTACATCTGCAACAGACGATTTCTTGGGTGCTGTTGGCGGTGCTCCGATAAAAGGCGAGCCTGCAATAGAAGGTGATTATCCTATTCGTTTCAGTATGGATGCGGAAAATGACCATTACTATAAAGTAAAAGTTTACGTTACCGGATTAGATCAGACAAAAGACGCTATTGCAACTGTATTTTCTGAAAGACGTCATCCGATTGTAACAGAAGAGAAGATTGCCGCGGGAGAAACAAAAGAAGTTGAATTTACTGCAACGCTTCAAAACGTATACATAAAAGGACGTGACGGAGCAAAAGATTTTACATATGCTGATGATATGCTAAATGTAGTAGCGGTTGGCGACAATGTTGCAATTTCGGCTATAGAAGTTGAAGAAGTTGAAGCGTGTCCTACTGTTTGGATGTATACAGATTCAACAGGTTGTGATTATGCTGCATTACAACCGTTCTTCCCGCTACAAAACTATGGCGGAACAGGTACATTCTTATCAAAATATTTGCCGACAGGAGTTGCAATATCCAATCAAGGTGACGGAGGTATAAATGCAACAGATTCTGCACACTGGAATGCGGCAAATGCAAACATCGGTAAGGGCGATTTTGTATATGTTCAATATGGACATAATCATAAGGACGACGGACCTTTGGGATATTTAAAAGCAATACCGAAGTATTATGAAAAGGCTCATTCGGTCGGAGCGACAACGATTTATGTAGGACCTATTGACCGTCATAACACAGACCAATTTGATGCAGAAACAAATACATGGAAATCAACACTTAACGGATTCAGTAAAGCTGCAAAATATTATACAGAAGTGCTTATAACAGGCGGAAAAACAGAAGCAGATAAATTTGTTGCTAAGGCAGTGTCAGACGGATTAGATGCGGGTTATGAGTATGCAGACACGGTTATTGCTAAGGGTATTACTGCAGCCGGAGCAAAGGATGTAGTATTTATTGACCTAAATCAACCTTGGCTTGATTGGATGAAAGCTGCCGGAGCAAAGGTAAAGGAAATACGCGGTTCTGAAGTTTATGAGAAAAATGCAGTTGACTACTATTTCCGTGGAGTACGAGGCGGCGGAATTGACGGTACTCACCCTAATGACGCTGGTGCCGATAACGGTGCATACTTATTTATGCAAGAAGCACTAAAACTTCAAACTAACAAGGCTCAGTCGGCGATTACAGAAGTAGAAGCAAATTCAATAAAACCTCTTGTAACAGGTATGAGAAGTACCGCAACACCGTATGAAGTTTCTGAAACTGTTGTAAAAGCAGGTGCTGCACCTAACAAGGCATATCCTGATGTATATGTTTCGTTGCTACCTACAAAATATCCTACTACTATAAAAAATGTAGTATTTGCAGAAGACGGAACAATACAATCTGTTGATGTTTTGAAACATTCGGTATCTGAAAAGGATATGAGTGCATACGGTATTGTAGTTATTACCATTAAAAATTCCGACGGAACAGAAAAGGGTAAAATCTATGCAAATGCACAGGTTGACAACACTGTAAACGGAACACAAACAATTACGGAATTCAGAACTTCAACAGACGGTCTTGTTCTTGGTGAAGGTGATACATACACTGCAGTAGTTTACAGAGCAAAAGATGCGGGTGGAGATGAAGGATTGATAGTTGATACAGATAATCCGGATACATATTCAGCCGTATATGAACCTATGACAATAAAGAGTTCGATTATATCGGAAAACTTTAATTACGAAGGTAAAACTTATAGCGGTGATGAAGATTTGGCAGGAAACGGTAATTGGGCTTTGGCAGGAAGTGCTGTAAATACCGGAAAACTTGGTGCAGAAAGTGCAGATGATGTAATAAACAGAAGATATGCCGAGTTTGCATCGACAGGTAAGAAAGCTGATAACAGTTCAGATGGTTCATTCTATGCTTCAAAGAAATTTGATGTGGCAGACGATTCATCGGAAACAGTAATAGGCACAAGCGGAAAATACCTTATAGAAATGGATTTGTCATACGTTTCGGGCGGAGATCTTAATTTCGGCTTGACAGATGGTATAGATAATAGAAATCCGGGTGGAAAACAGTCAATTACACTATTTAATGTGGCAAGTAACGGCTCAATTAAGGCTGGTGGTAAAGAAGTAGGCTCAATAAATAAGGGTAAATGGTCAACTGTAAGATATATTCTTGATATGGATAACGGAACAGGCACTATTCAAATAGACGGTTTCGACCCTGTTACATATGAATTTAGTAATTACAGTACATTTGGTACAGTTTCACCTACACAACTTACTTATTTCTTGCTATCGGCAAGTAAAGCGGCAGTTGATGTTAAAATATCTGATTTGAAGGTAGGAACTCTTGAACAAGAAGCTCTTCCTAAAAAGACAATTACAGTAGAATCAAGCGACAATACAATGGGAAGTGCATATATAGGAGAAGCAGGAACTACTGAAAAAACAGTAGATATGAACGATATGGTGACTTTGACTGCGACTGCAAATGAAGGCTATGAACTTTTGGCTTGGCGTAAGGACGGCAGTAATGAAAACTTTGCATTCACAAGTGAAATTACTGTAAGAGCACATGACACTGCGAAGTTTACGGCGGTGTTTACAGTATCTGAACCGGATAAATACAATTATTTGTATCATGAAACATTCAAAACATTAACAACATCAACGTTGGCAGCAAACGGATGGGGTAGTGCAAATCAACAAAGTGCAATGACGGTTGAGTATGATGAAAATTCAAGTCTTGGCAATTATTTGAGATTTGGAGCAAATACTAATTCAAGAGGCGGAGAAAAATCATTCGGAGAAACATATACATCTGATAATGGACTTGTATATGCAATGAATATTAAGTTTACAAAAGCAAATATTGATCCTAATGAATTTGCCGTTCATTCGGGAAATATGACTTATAATGATGGAAATAAAAATTATGGTTGTACAGGCGGATATGTTTTGTATTTGAAGCAAACAAAGGACGGTGCAATCACAGCAAACGGACAAACGACTACAATTCCGAATAATGAATGGGTATCGGTAGTTGCAGTTTGTGATTTTACAACACACAAAGTAAATGTAGTAGCAAAATCACTTGACTCAAGTAAAACTTATTTTGACGGTGAAGTTGATATGGCTGATACAAGTGCAACAGGATTATCGGGACTATATTGTAAGTATGGTAAATCATCAGGCGGTTCTGTATCAATGGATAATATAGAAATATTCAGTGCAGACCAATATACAGAATAAACTTTGCAAGTGAATTGCAAACGGAATACTAAACAATCCAAAAAAGACCGCGAAAGCGGTCTTTTTTGGTAAAAATAATCTACAAAAATAAAAAATATACAACTTGAATTTTGCATTTTATATAAAAAATGATGTGCTTTTTTGTGCAATATTTTTGTTCAAAGTTTCTTAATAATATTGCACATACAAAAAAAATATGATACAATATATACCATATAGATGGGTTAGGATTGTGCAGATTTACTCAAATCGACATCCTGTACCTGTTAAATTAAACAAGACTTGGAAACAAGTTAAGGAAAGAAAGGGAGAGAAGAAATGAAAAGTAAAAAACTAATTTCATTACTTTGCGCCGCTGCTATGTCAGCATCTGCTTTCGCAGGCTTGACAGTAACAGCAAGCGCGGCAACACCTGTTTACACCTTTGATGGAAGTGAAATCACAGGCTTTTCAGGTAATGGAACTCTTGCACAAGTGAGTGATGACAAGGGTGAATATTTCTCAATTAAAGCTAATGGCAGCAGTACATATTCTGCAACATTGACTTTGCCTGCAGATGCACAATTAACAAGTGCTGACGGTTACACAATCGAATACGATGCAAGACTTCATAAGTCAAATGGTATGGGTAGATACGGAAGATATACTCAAGTTGCATTCATCGATTCGTCAAATGCAGCTAAAGACTCCAGAGACTATGGCCCATACGGTGCATTGTTCTCAGGCGGTAATTCAAGTACTGAAACAGGTCAAGGTTATACAACAGGTGTGGCATCTTCATTGTCTGCAAGATACCAACTTGACGGTACAATCGTAAATGACCCTGGTACAGAAACATTGGCTGCTGATAATACATCAGTAACAGGCATTGCTGATGATATGTGGGTTAGAGTACAGACATACGTTAAAGGTGATGTAGCTAAAGTAACAGTAATAGATGTAAATAATAATAAAATAGTTGATGGTGTTGATTATATCAACAGTGCAACAAAACTTGATACTATTTATGTAACAGCCGGTCGTGGTGATGACAGTGTTACAGGACCTGGTGAAGTATGCCTTGATAACATCAAAATTTATTCGGGTGAGGCAGAAACACTTACAACAGATGGTTTGAGAGGCGTTGTAGCAGCAGCCACACCAATTCCTGAACCTGAAACAGTATCCGGTTCAGCGCAAACTCTTGCAGCCCCGGCATCAGTAACAGATGCTTATACAGCTGACTTTAACAATGCTACTGTAGGAACTGTTGCATCAATCGAAACAGAAGATCAAGATGCAAAAACAGTTGTTGATGGTATGAAAGTTAAAGTTGGTTCAAGAAGTACAGGTGCTGATACAAAGACATATGCCGCAATCGCAAAGGTTGCTACAGGCGATAATGCACTAAAACTTGCTGCAAACCAATTCTCAACAAATGGTAGAGGACCGGTTGTAACTCTTGATGATACAAAAGAAATTTCATCAGGCGAAACTGCAATTATGGGATTTACAACATATCTTTCAGCCGCAAAGGGTACTGATGAAGGTGGTCTTCCGAGATTGTTCTTGATTGACAACACAACAAATATTGATGGTAACGGTTGTGCAAGAGATATACTTGCAGTTATTACAACCGAAGATGCAAGCGGATATACAAACGGTGATACACCAATCGGTATTCAGGTAACAGAAGGTTGGCACACTGTAGTTGTTGCAGTATCAGAAGGTACATACAGAGTATTTATTGACGGTAAATATAAAGATGGTGAAGGTAAACTTAGCCCTGCAGTTAAGGGTACTAAGGTTGGTTCCGGTTCAACATCAGCTCAAGTAACTCATCTTCCAAGCTTCGCAGTTGAAAATACAAAGTCAGACAGTGGTACAGCTTATTCAAAAGCCTTGATTGATAATGTAGTTGCATATAAGATTACAGATACACTTGATGCTAAGTATCTTCCAACTGAAACAGCAGCTCCGACACCTGCTCCGATACCTGCAAAGGTTACAATGAGCGTTGATGAAACTGCAAATACAGTTACATTGACATCAGATAAGGATACAAATGCAGTTCTTGTTCAAGCATCATACAGAACTGATAATACATTGGATTCAGTTAAGAAAGTTGTTAATCTTGAACTAAAAGCTAACGAGGCTAAACTAGTTCCTGCAACAGATTTAGCTACATTCACAACGAATGATAAGATAATGGTTTGGGATAGTCTAAAGACTATGACACCGCTTGCTAATGCTTGTACAATAAAGAACGGTGCAGCGCAAGCAACAGCTAAGCCGGCTCCGACAGCTGAACCGACAGAAGCTCCGACAGAAGCTCCGACAGAAGCTCCGGCAGAAACTCCTGCAACAACAGATGCTCCGACAACTGAGCCGACAGAAGCTCCTGCAGAAACAGTTGCTCCGACAGATACACCGGCTCCAACAGCAACAGCTGTTCCTACTTATGCAGTATCAGGTACTGTAGACGCAGGTGTTAAATCTGTAACTCTTACAGATAAAGCAGAAGCTGAAAATACAATTACAGGTAAAATCGAAGATACAACTGTAACGTTTACAGGTGTTAAAGCCGGTACATATACAGTATCAGCTGTAGCTAAAGATGATTACAAAGATTTAACAGTAACTCCTCAAGAAATTACAGTTAGCGGCAATCTAGCAGGTGTATTCGCAGTAACAACAACTGCTAAAGTTAAGAGTGCTGTAACTACTACAGTAACAGGCGGTACTGCTACAGTAACAGGCGCAACAGATTTGACAAGCGTTGCTGAAGGTACAGAACTTACAATAACAGCTACAACACCTGCTTTGGGTTACCTTGCTGCTGATCCGACAATTACAGTAACAAAGACAGGTGATGCTGACACAACAGTAGCTGTAGCAGAAGGCAAGTTCACAATGCCTGCATACCCTGTAACAGTAACAGTTGCATATGCAGCAGACCCGACAGTTGCTATTGCAACTCTTGAAAATACTGCAACTTCAGGATGGGGCAGTAACAAAGGTACAACAGTAAATACTGAATCTGGATTAGAGCATTTCAATAATGATACTGATATATCATGGGCAGGAACAGCATTTGCACAGTTTACATTGCCGACATTAGCTGATGGCGAAGGTGTTGCAAAAGCTGAATTGATTTACAATGTAAAACAAGGCGGTACTAAATCAAGAACATCTAAAATTTTCGCTTTGACAAACGGTAATATTGACTTGACAACAATGACAGGTGCTGCTGCTGACAGATTTGCTGATGCAAGAACTCTTATTACTTCATTTAATGCAGAAGCAGGCGAAAATGCTTTGACAACTGATGTTACTGCTGCTGTACAAGGTAAGAGCGGTAAAATTACTCTAATGTTTACAGACAATGCAGCCGGTGCAGATTTGTATGGTAAACTATCAGGTGATAAAGCTCCTGTTTTGAAGATTACAAAAGGTAAAGTAGTTACATTTAATGTGGCAGCCGCTGCAAATGCAGATACAAAAGTTGCAGGTGCAAAGATTGTAGTTAAGAATGGTGACACAACTGTTGCAACTATAACAACTGATGAAAACGGTACTGCAACAACAGCTTTATCAGCAGGTACTTATACATATACTGTTGAAAGCAATGATTACGCAATTAAGAAAGACGGTACACTTACAGTTGCAGATTCAGTTGTAGCAGAAAATGTTACTTTGGCAGCTAATGCTGCAACAACAGTTGAAATTGCTAACCCTGCAACAGGTACAACTCTTGCTCAAGGTGAAGAGGCTACTTATACAGCTACTGTAAAAGACCAGGATGGCAGAGTTATGACAGCAGCTGTTGATTGGGCTGTAGTAAACGGAGAGGATGCAGTTGCAGAAAATATTACAGTTGCAAACGGTAAAGTTAATGTTGCAGAAGAAGCAACAACAGGTGATTACAAAGTTAAAGCTACAGTAAACGGAACAACAGTTTCAGCAACTGCTGATTTGAAAGTTATTGCTGCTGAAAAACTTAAACTAAGCATTACTTCTGAAAATGCTGAGCAAGGTACAGTTGCATATACTGTAAACGGTGTTGCAAGTACAGATACTCAGTTGAATAAGGGTAAGGCAATCGTTGCAACAGCTACTCCTGCAGCTCTTTACGAATTTGCAGGTTGGGTAACATCAATAGAAAATTTAATAACAGGAACATATGTAAGCAGAGATGCTCAATATTCATTTGATTTAAATGCTAATACAACACTTATTGCTGTGTTTAAGTATACAGGCATCTATTATCAGAATGATTATAACAATGCAACAGAAAGTGATTGGGTATCAGGCAATACAGATAGATATACTGTATCTATTGCCGGTGATGACGATAAGTATACTCAAATTTCAGCTGTCAAAACAGGTAATAACGGTACTTCTATAACAAGCAGTGCAGTTCAAGTTGGTGCAGATAAAGATTATATTGCTGAATTTGATTTGGCTTTAACAGGCGGAAATGGCCAACCATCAGGATTTGCTGTGAAAGCAAAAGATTCAGATAAATATGCACTTGTATTACAGTTGAAAACTGCTGGTACTACAACATGGACTGTAAACGGAACAACTGAAGTTACACTTGAAAAGGGTGTATTCTATCACTACAAAATAGAAAAGGTTGAAACAGGTGTAAAGGTTACAATAGCACCAAAAGCCGGTGGTGATGCAGTTGTTGACGGTGTAACATATGCAAATGATACAGCTACGACAGGCGAATTTGCCGGTGCAGTAAGCAATGCAGGTCTTGCAGGTATGCAATTTAATACAAAGAGATATTATGCAGGAATGCAGATTGATAATGTATTGGTAAAAGCTCCGACTGAATAATTTATAAAGTAATAAAAGAACGGTCGTATGACCGTTCTTTTTGCTTGACAAATGTAGTTGTGTGTGATAATATAATAAAAGAAATGGTAAACAAACCATGCTGCGTAGTAGAAATTGTAGAAAGAAATACTTTCTACGAAATAGTTACCTATTTGGACGATAGGTAACTATTTTTTTATTATCACTATACAAAGCAGTAAAACCAAAGTTAAATAAACAATAGCTTCACTCATATGCACACCCCCTTTAAGGTGGTGTCAGCATGGTTTGCAACCATTTCAGATTATTATTATATCATAGAGGGAAGAATTTGTCGATAAATGTAAATGATATGATAATTTATTATAATAAAAATATGGAATTTTGCGTTTAAATAACAAATATTTCAAAAATATTTCGTATTTTGCGTTTAATGTGTAATCTATATGTAACAAAATTACGAAAATTACTTGCATTTATATACAATATATAGTATAATAGTTTAGATAGCAAAAAAGTAATTTCGGAGGGGTTTTATGTACTGCAAAAATTGTGGCAGACAACTGAAAGAGGGAACACGTTTTTGTGACAGATGTGGTCAATCAGTAAGAAAAAACAACCAGAACAGCCAAACTACAAAACGCAAAGAAATCGAGGAACTGAAGGCTGAACGTCTTAATCGTAAACGTCGTTTACAGGAAAAAGAGGCAAAACAAGCCCGTAATAAAAAACGTAGAAAAAGTAAGGGAAGTGTTATGATTTTCATAATCGTAGCACTGCTTATCGCAATAGTAAGCGTGATTATCGGCTATAATATGATGGCTCCGAACGATAACGGATTAGGCACTGCTCCTACTTCAACAAATTCGCCTGCAAGTGCAACGAATACGCCGACAGATACAGCAAACAACGTATCATCAACATCATCGCCGTCAAATTCAGCAAGCAAAAACGGTTATTCAAAAATGACAATAAGCGGTGTAACGTGCGTTTATCCGTCTACTTTTAATTCAAATCCGACAACAGGAAATCAAAAACTTAACTTGACTGACGCACTTGGCGGTGCAACTATGACTGTTTCGCAAGAGGGAAAGAGCGGTGCTCCGTCTGACCTTATGCGTGACTATGCACGTCAAACGGGCGGCGAAGTTTCATATTCTCGTGCCGGTGACGATTGGTATGCAGTCACTGTAACAACAGATGATACTGTTTACCACAGAAAATGCGTATTGAAAAACGGAATTGCGGTATATTATGATTTCTCATATTCTTCAATGACATCAACAGCTCAAAAATATACTGAATATATTGACTATATGGACAGCAATTTCAAATAATTTAAGAAAGATATTTGATTGCAAAACATATTGACGCAATCAAAATTAAGCAAATCAATATTTTTAATATTTTAGATTTCGAGCGGACAGCCTTTGTTGGTTGTCCGTTTTTTTGTATTCGTTCGATGTAGCGACTGACTATTGTTTCTGCGTCTGCTATTGCTCTGCTTTCAAGTTTTGGATTATAGTCTTTGAGAATTATTATTGCTTGGCTCACATACGGTGATGAAAAATTATTTAAAATAACTACTTTCTTTATCAATTCTTTCATTACTAATCTCCAATCATTTCAATTTGTTTTATTTCCATTATTTCCGACTATGAAAAAGTATATACCTGCTTTATTTTTGTAACATTAATCAAAAATAAATGTAATAATATGTAAATATCGTGCATATAAATAGTAATATATGGGAAAAGTCAAGTAATATATTTATTCATATTGCAATATTTGAAATTATTTTGTAATAAAAATGTAATAAAAAGCTTGACAATGTAATAATTTTGTAGTATACTATGGGACAAGTAATGAAAGGGGTTTAACTTTTATGACTACA
>UMIB01011351.1_pt1 | contig 12813 bp, 11 predicted proteins | sample 1965641 | NCBI WGS metagenome assembly UMIB01 (sample SAMEA4836110, study PRJEB28245) | human gut metagenome | biome: gut microbiome; material: fecal sample | place: Denmark | collected 2008
CCAAGGTGGGCAGCGTGACCCTTTCGCCCCGCGGCGACTGGCGCATGCCCAGCGATGCCTGTGCCGCCCTCTGGCTCGCCGAACTGGAACAGCTTTCGATCAAGGACTGACACATGAAACACAAAAAACTGCTGACCAATCTTCTGTTTGCCGCCGTCGTTCTGGCCATTGCCGCCGTTCTGCTGCTGGTGCGCAGCGCACACAGCAGCGGTTCCAAGCTGCGGGCCGAACTGATCTACGGTGACAACAACAACACCATGAACCTTCCGCTGGACAAGAACGATACCTATGACGTAGACACCGGGTACTACACGGTGCACATCGAGATCAAGGACGGTGCTGCCCGCTTTGTGGACTCCCCCTGCCCGGATCACATCTGTGAGAGCTTCGGCTGGCTGTCCAACGAAGACCAGACCGCCACCTGCCTGCCCGCCCGCGCGGTGCTGACCATCGTGCCGGCTGACTGAGCCTGAACGCTCAAAAGGAGATTTCCTATGAAGGATGATTCCAACCGTTCCCTGCGGCGTGTGAACCGCAAGAGCCGCAGTGCGGCAGACCGCACCGTGGAAGTGGACAGCTCCGCTTTTTTTGCGGAGGACCCTTCCCCCACGCCGCCGCCCCGGAAAAAGCCCGGTTCTTCTGCCCCGCGCCGCAGCGGTGCCCCGGCACAGGCTGCCGCCGCCCGGCCCTCCGCTTTCGGCAGGATCCTGCTGCCGGTGCAGGGCATTCTCAGTGCAGCCTCGCTGGTACAGCTGTGGCGCACCCAGATGCTGCCCGTGCTGTATCTGGTCATTCTGGCCGCCCTGCTGTTCCTGCTCTGGCTGCTGGTCAAGCGCTGTCAGGAGTACAATGTGCCCGGCAAGGTGTCCCGGGTGTTCTCGGTGTTCCTGTGCGCCTGCATGGCGCTGGGCTGTGTCTGGGCCCAGCAGGGTCTGACCGCACTGGACAACATGACCAACGGTCTGCTCACCGGTGCCGAGGCCAACAAGATCACCAAGGAGCCTTTCGTCATCTACCTCAGCGGCGTGGACACCCGTGGTGAACTGACCGAAAAAGCCCGCAGCGACGTGAACATCCTGGCTGTGGTGAACCCCCAGACCAAGCAGGTGGCACTGATCAACACGCCCCGCGACTACTATGTGGATCTGGCCGGCACCAACAGCAAGGACAAGCTGACCCACGCCGGTCTGTACGGCGTGGAGACCAGCATGGCTACCTTGGGCAACCTCTATGGCATCAACGTGGGTCACTACATCCGCATCAACTTTGCGGGCTTCATCAATATCGTGGACGCCCTGGGCGGCGTGGACGTGTATTCTGACCAGGCCTTCACCTCAGTGGGCAGCCCCGGCTACTACGACCCCACCACCTTTGCCGAAGGCTGGAACCATCTGGACGGTAAGTCCGCCCTGGCCTTTGCCCGGGAGCGCCACGCCTTTGCCTCCGGCGATATCCAGCGCGGCATCAACCAGATGAAGGTCATCGACGCCATGCTGAACAAGATCAAGTCCCCTGCCCTGCTCATGGGCTTTTCCAAGATCATGGACGCCGCTTCGGACTGCTTTGTCACCGATTTTTCGCAGGATCAGATCAGTGCGCTGGTGCGCATGCAGCTGAGCGATTTTGCCAACTGGGACATCCAGAGCTACACCGTTACCGGCTCGTCCGGCACCAGCACCCAGTGCTATTCCGCCAAGGGCCAGAAGCTCTACGTCATGAAGCCGGATGAAGCCTCCGTCAGCAAGGCCAAAGAGATGATCGCGACCGTGCTGGGCGGTGAGGGCACTGTGAGCGACACCACCCAGACCCCGGAAAAGACCGACATCTTTACCCCCACCACCGACCCGAACGCCGCTGCTTCCATTCCGGAAGAACCGGCGGAAAGCGTCATCGTGGAGGAGCCCGCCGAGAGCGTGCCGGAAGAGACCCCGGCCGAAACGCCTGCTGAGCAGCCTGCAGAACAGCCTGCCGACACCCAGCCCCAGGAGCCGGAGACTCCGGCCGACAGCGGCACCAGTGACGGCAGCGCTGAAGCTCCGTCCATCTCCCTGCCCACGCAGGAAGAGGTGGAACAGGCTGCATCCTCGCTGTACAACGCAGCGTCCACCATTCTGGATGCCATCTACAATGCAGCGTCCCAGAACGACGCCGCCTGAGTTCCCACAACCGCAACGAGGCCCCGGAGGGCAGAACCTCCGGGGCCTCGTTTTTTCGTTGTCAGGATCTTATGCCTTGATCTCGTTCCACACGCTGTGGCCGTCCAGGCTGGAGGCATCCACGCCCAGATACTCGCAGATGGTCTGGGCAATGGTGCCGAAGCAGAGCTTCGTGCCCAGGTCCACACCGGGCTTCACGCCCTTGCCGCAGACCAGGTACGGCACATACTCGCGGGTATGGTCGGTGGTCTTGGTGTAGGAGGGGTCGCAGCCGTGGTCTGCGGTGACCATCAGCAGGTCGCCCTCCCGCATGCCGGGGATGAAGTCGGCCAGGAAGCGGTCGAACTCGGTGGCGGCAGCCGCGTAGCCCGCCACATCGCGGCGGTGGCCGTACAGCATGTCAAAGTCCACCAGGTTCACAAAGGCCAGGCCCTCGAAGTCGCGGGTCTGCAGGGCCTTGGTGAAGGCAATGCCGTTGGTGTTGCCGGTGGTCTTGATCTTCTCGGTCACGCCCTCGCCATCAAAGATATCGAAGATCTTGCCCACGGCGATGACGTCCTTGCCGGCGTTCTTCAGCAGGTCCAGCATGGTGGCGCGGGGCGGCTTCAGGCTCAGGTCGTGGCGGTTGGTGGTGCGGTAGAAGGTATCGGCGGTGCGGCCCAGGAAGGGGCGGGCAATGACGCGGCCCACGCCATACTCGCCCTTGAGCATCTCGCGGGCGATCTCGCAGTAACGGTACAGCTCGTGCACCGGCACCAGCTCTTCGTTGGCGGCCACCTGGAACACGCTGTCGGCACTGGTGTAGACGATGAGGGCGTTTTCCTTCATGGCCTGCTCGCCGTAGTCCTTCAGCACCTGGGTGCCGGAATAGGGCTTATTGCAGAGCACCTTGTGGCCGGTTTTTTCCTCAAACTCGTGGATGAGCTCTGCGGGGAAGCCCTCCGGGAAGGTGGGCAGCGGCTTCGGGCTCACCACACCGGCGATCTCCCAGTGGCCGATGGTGGTGTCCTTGCCCATGCTCTGCTCCTGCAGGCGGGCAAAGGAACCGGTGGGAGCGGCGGTCTTTTCCCCGGCGGTCACACCGTCGATGTTGAACAGGCCCAGCTTTTGCAGGTTGGGGCAGTTGAAGTTGGGATGCTTTGCAATGGCTCCCAGCGTGTTGGTGCCCTCGTCGCCAAAAGCGGCGGCATCCGGCTCGGCGCCGATGCCAAAGCTGTCGAGCACGATCAGAAAGACACGTTTTTCCATCTTGGTTTTCTCCATTTCTTCCGGGTCAGCCCGGATAAGTGACACTTTTACCTGCCACCATTATAAGCAAAAACAGGCCCGTTTGCAAGGGCTGTCTTTCCATGCTGCACAGCTGTCCTGACGGGCAGGATCTTAGCCATTTCTTTAACGATTTCTCTGTGCAAAATCCGCAAAATTACCGCGTCCCTGCGTCAAACATCTGTTCAAACCTCCCGGTATGCAAAAAAGTTGTATTCATCCTGAAATTTCACTTGCTCTCTTGTCAGAAAGCGATTATAATAGTAGTTGGTAAAGTTTTGGATTTTCACTTTACCGTACATTCCAACCCACAGCACGGGGAGTTTTCCCTGTTGGTCGTGTGCGCGGGCCGTTCTGCATGACAGCAGACAGCCTGCTGCAAAATAAATGAGAGAGTGAGAACGTAGACGGAGGTATTTTGAATGAGAAAAACGAAAATTATCTGCACCCTGGGCCCTTCCACCGACAAGGACGGCGTCCTGCGTGAACTGATCGCCAACGGCATGAATGTTGCCCGCTTCAACTTCTCCCATGGCTCCCACGAGGAGCACAAGGGCCGTCTGGACCTGCTCAAGTCCCTGCGCGAGGAGCTGGGCAAGCCCGTGGCTGCTCTGCTGGACACCAAAGGCCCTGAGATCCGCCTGAAGGACTTCAAGAACGGCACCGAGATGCTGGAAGCCGGCCAGACCTTCACCCTGACCACCCGCGATGTGGAGGGCACCAAGGAGATCTGCTCCATCACCTACAAGGATCTGCCTCAGGACGTGGCCCCCGGCGGCACCATCATGCTGGATGACGGCCTGATCAAACTGCAGATCCAGACCGTGAACGATACCGACATCGTCTGCACTGTGCTGAACAACGGCAAGATCAAGAACAAGAAGGGCGTCAACGTGCCCGGTGTGCATCTGTCCATGCCGTATATGAGCCAGCGCGACAAGGACGATATCATCTTCGGCATCGAGCAGGGCTTTGATTTCATCGCTGCTTCCTTTGTGCGCACCGCACAGGACGTGTACGAGATCCGCAACCTGCTGAACGAGTACGACTCCAACATCCGCATCATCGCTAAGATCGAGAACCGTGAGGGTGTGAACAACATCGACAGCATCCTGGCTGCCGCCGACGCCGTCATGGTGGCCCGCGGCGACCTGGGCGTCGAGATCGACTTTACCGAGCTGCCCGGCATCCAGAAGAACATCATCGAGCGTTCCTTCTCCTTCGGCAAGCCCATCGTCACCGCTACCCAGATGCTGGACAGCATGATGGTGAACCCCCGCCCCACCCGCGCCGAGATCTCGGACGTGGCAAACGCCATCTACGACGGCACCTCTGCCATCATGCTGTCCGGTGAGACCGCTGCCGGTGCCTACCCCGTGGAGGCCCTTAAGACCATGTCCGCCATCGCCGAGCGTACCGAGACCGAGAACCATGCCCGCGTGGAGTACCTGACCGAGGCCACCAACGGCAAAATCAGCGTGAGCGATGCGACCGCACACGCCGCCTGCCTGACCGCCAAGGACGTGAACGCCGCTGCCATCGTCACCGTGTCCGAGTCCGGCACCACTGCCCGCCTGCTGAGCAAGTACCGCCCGCAGCAGCCCATCATCGCCTGCGTCATGAAGGAGCAGGTGCAGCGTCAGCTGTCCCTGAGCTGGGGCATCACCTCCCTGATGATGCCTCTGGCGCACAGCACCGACGAGCTGATCGAAATGTCCACCGCTCTGGCCAAGGAAAACGGCTTCCTGCACAACGGTGAGCTGGCCGTGGTGACCGCCGGCGTGCCCGTGGGCATTTCCGGCACCACCAACATGATCAAGATCCACATGGTGGGCAACTGCCTGGCCACCGGTGTGGGCGTCGGCCCGGAGAACGCCGAGGTGTCCAACGCCACCGGCAAGGCCTGCGTGTGCCGCACCCTGGACGAGGTGCGTGCCAAGTTCAAACCCGGCATGGTGCTGGTGGTGCCTTCCACCAGCAACGAGATGCTGAACTATGTGCGCGACGCCGCCGCTCTGGTGGTGGAGGAGCCCGGCCTGAACAGCCATGCCGCCATTGTCGGCAAGGCTCTGCTCAAGCCCACCGTCGTGGGTGCCGTGGGTGCCACCTCTCACATCCGTGACGGCCTGATGATCGCTGTGGACTGCGCACACGGCAGCGTGCAGCGCCTGCAGGCCTGAGAAAGAGGGCGACACAATGGAACGCATTGCGAGCTTCTGTGTTGACCATACCAAGCTGGACCGGGGCATGTACCTGAGCCGTCAGGACGGCGACGTGCTCACTTGGGACATCCGCATGAAGAAGCCCAACCAGGGCGATTACTTGTCCACGGCCGCTGCCCACACGCTGGAGCACCTGTTTGCCACCTACGCACGCAATAGTGCCTTCCAGGATGGTGTGATCTATGTGGGCCCCATGGGCTGCCGCACCGGCTTTTACCTGCTGACCCGCGGCCTGACCCCTGCGCAGGCTTTGGAGCTGACCGTGGAGTCCTTCCGCTTTATGGCCGCCTTTGAGGGTGCCGTGCCCGGTGCCAGCGAAGTGGAGTGCGGCAACTACCGCGACATGGATCTGCCTGCCGCCAAGGCCGAGGCTGCTGCCATGCTGCCGGTTCTGGAAGCCCTGACCGCCGACCGTCTGCACTACTGAGCCTCTGTGCCGGAACTCTAGACAAACAACAAAACCCGGAACTTCCTGTCGGACAGGAAGTTCCGGGTTTTTGGTTTTGTTCGGTTTATTCGTCCGGGTCGCCGCGCTCGGGCATGGTGCGCAGCTCCCGCACCAGCATGGCGCGCAGCTGGTACTGATGCTGCTCGGACGCAAGGTCGGCTCCGGCATGCAGCTCCACCTCCGGTGCCCGCCCATCGTCCGTGTACAGCGGCACCGTGACCACGGCCTGGGTGCCCTTTTCCGGGGCACACTCCACGCTCAGCCCCCAGCCCATGCGGCGGCAGCACTCGCGGCAAAGCAGCAGTCCCAGCTGAGCCCCGCCCAGAAAGCTGCGCCGGTTTTCCAGCCAGGCTTCCTGGCTGCCCTCCGGCAGACCGCAGCCATTGTCCCGCACAGTCAGCTGCCACATGGTCTCGCTGCGGCGCAGCAGGATCCTCACCGTGCCGCCCTCGCGGCAGGCACGCAGCGCGTTGGACAGCAGATGCAGACACAGCAGCTCCACATCATCCCGGTCAGCCAGCACACGGCAGGCCGTCCAGCCGCCGTAGTCCAGCTCCAGGGTGACTCCCAGCTGCGCACGCACCATGTCGGCCTGGGCCGCCACCTGCTGCAGCAGCTCGCACAGATCCAGCGGGTAAAGCTTAGGCGGCTGCCCGGCACGCAGAAATTCCAGCGCAGACAGCAGTTCGTTGATGGTCCGTTCCAGCTTGGCCGTGGCCGCGCTGATGTCGCTGACTGCCTGCAGGGACTGGGCGTCTGCCCCCACGCGGGCCAGATGCTGCTCCAGATACTCGCAGTTGCGCCCGATCAGCCCCAGCGAATGGAAGCAGGCATCCTCCACCGCCTGCTGCGGGATGGCCTGCGCCGTCAGCTCCTGCGCTGTATTCTGCTGTGCCTGCTCCATTGCTACCGCCTCCAAGACTGTGTGCGTTATTCCCTGCTCTTCTGCTGGATGAGATACCGTTTGATTGCATAGATCAGCTTGCCCGTAGTGGGCTTTTCCGCTTCAAAGCCGCTTTCAGCCTTGAACTGCGTCCAGCCCTCGGCCGGTTTTGCTTCCAGCTGGTCGATCATGCGCCGGATGCCGCTGTCCACGGCCGAGACCGAAACACCATACTGCTCACTGACCGCCTGCAGGATCTCCTTGCGGATGGCCAGCTTCTGCGAGGTGCCGTAGACCACGCCCACCGCACTGGTCAGATAGCTGCAATTGATGTCCGGGATGCGGATGCCCCAGCTGTGGTACAGCTGCTGGCACTGCTGCTCGGTGCGCTGCCACTGCTGGCCCGGCATCCGGTACAGCTCCCGCAGCAGGTTCTTGAGCTCCATGCGCTCCACGCAGCAACAGCTGCCGGAGTCCTCCATGCGCAGTGCCGAGCTGTTCTTGCGCCGGCCCTCGTCGAACAGCATCAGCAGCGGCTTGTGCTCCAGCTTGCGCAGTTCCATCATGAACTCGATGCTGCTCATATCCTCCATCTGGCTGCACAGCACCACGATGTCAAAATTGTGGCCCTGCTGCAGCTCCTGCAGCAGTTTGTGTCCGTTCAGAAAGCAGGTACAGGCCAGCACTGGGTTCTGTTCTTCCAGATAGTTTTTCTGTACCCGAAGCTCCTTGCGGTCATAGCTTGCAAGGGCGACCTGCAGCACATCTGCCGTCCGCTCATTGTCCACGCCACGCGCCGCCTTCCTGTTCGGTCTGCTGTGCCGCATCCAGCTCCGCCACCACGTCCTGCCAGATCTCCGGCTGAACGCCATTCTCACACAGATATTGCAAAACACGGTAGCCAAGCTCCGGTGCAACGGCCATATACTTGCTGTCCATGCGCTGGCTGCTGCCGGTACGGCAAAGCGTCAGGCGACAGCCGGTTTCGCCGTCCGGGTCAAGGGAGTAAACCAGCGTATATGCCTGCTGCAACCCGGCGATGGCAGAAAACTGCCGGACCATGGGTGAAAATGTACGTTCCATAGAAATTCCTCCTTGCTACAAGGCATTGCGACGTTTTTAGTGCATTTCCTTGTTTTTCCTTTTTTATTGTATGGAGCAGGAAGGAACCATTCAACCCTGAAAAAGTGTCTAAAAGTGTCAGACTGTTTTTCTGTTCGATTTTGCGTCGTGTTGTTTTGCTTTCCGACGTTTTTGCAAATCATGCTGCCCATGCCGCACCGTATTTTCATCGTTCCGGATGGTTTGCACGGCTTTTTTCAGTACCCTTACAATAACACGAACGCCGCAGGATTGCAACCCCTGCCGCCGGGTTGGGAAAATTTTCCTCTCTGACCCGGCCAGAACAGAGAATTTCTGCTTCCGCTTCCGGAAACACTTTCTTTTCCATACACAGTTTTTTCATATAGATTTGCTAAAATCATCTCGATTCTTCTGTGTAGTCTGCGCGCCTTTTGGCCCGCAGCGGCACAGCTGTCCGTTCCTCACCTCTCCGGCCCCGGCCGGAACCTTTTCCCCAGAAAGGCACACACATGCTACAAATCAAACAGATCTGCAAACAGTACAAGACCGGCGATCTCGTGCAAAATGCGCTGAACAATGTCAGCCTGAACCTGCGTGATAACGAATTCGTCGCCATCCTCGGCCCCAGCGGCTCCGGCAAAACTACCCTGCTGAACATTATCGGCGGTCTGGACCGGTATGACAGCGGCGATTTGATCATCAACGGCATCTCCACCAAAAAGTACACCGACCGCGACTGGGACTCCTACCGCAACCACACCATCGGCTTTGTGTTCCAGAGCTACAACCTCATCCCCCACCAGACCGTGCTGGCCAACGTGGAGCTGGCCCTTACCATCTCCGGCATTTCCGGGGCCGAGCGCCGCCGCCGCGCCACCGAGGCACTGGAGAAAGTGGGTCTGGGCAACCAGCTGCACAAGCACCCCAGCGAGATGTCCGGCGGCCAGATGCAGCGTGTGGCCATTGCCCGTGCACTGGTGAACAACCCCGACATCCTGCTGGCCGACGAGCCCACCGGTGCACTGGACAGTGAAACCAGCATCCAGGTCATGGAGCTGCTCAAGGAGGTAGCCCGGGACCGTCTGGTGGTCATGGTCACCCATAACCCGGAGCTGGCCGAGCGCTACGCCACCCGCATCGTGACCCTGAAGGACGGCGTCATCCGCTCCGACACCATGCCCTATGAGCCGGACACCCAGACCCTTGCGGCCCCCGTGCACAAGAACATGGGCCGCTCGTCCATGTCGGTGCTCACCTCGCTGACCCTCAGCTTCAACAACCTGCGCACCAAAAAAGCACGCACCCTGCTCACTGCCTTTGCCGGTTCCATCGGCATCATCGGCATTGCGCTGATCATCTCCCTGTCCACCGGTGTCAACAACTACATTGACGACATGGAGCGCTCCACCCTGTCGGAGTACCCGCTGCAGATCATGAGCAGCGGCATGGACTTTACTTCCATGCTCTCTTCCCGCGTTCCGTCGGACAGCTCCCAGAGCACCACTCAGGAAGAAGACATGGTGCCGGTGCGCCAGCTGCTCTCGCAGATGGTGTCGGGCATCACCACCAACGACCTCAAGTCCCTCAAGCAGTATCTGGAGACCACCGACACCACCGTTGCCGACAATGCCACCGCCGTGGAGTATGCCTATAATGTGTCGCCCCAGATCTACCGGCAGGACCCCGACGGCAGCATCCGGCAGGTGAACCCGGATTCCTCCCTGTCCTCGCTGGGCATCAGCTCCGAGACCTCTTCCAACAACATCATGTCTTCCATGATGAACACCAGTGTGTTCTCGGAACTGCCCCAGACCCCGGAGCTGTATGCATCCCAGTACGACGTCAAGGCCGGCCGCTGGCCGGAAGCCTACAACGAATGCGTGCTGGTGCTGGACGCCACCGGCAGCGTGACCGACTACGCCCTGTACGCGCTGGGCATGCGGGACAACGCCGAGCTGGACAAGATGATCCAGCAGTTTGCCCAGAACCAGAACGTAGACGTGCCGGATGACTTCAAGACCTATTCCTATTCCGATTTTCTAGGCAAGCAGTTCAAGCTCATCAACAGCTCCGACCGCTATGTCTACGACGAGACCTACAGCTTGTGGCGCGATAAATCGGATGACACCGACTATATGAAGCAGGTGGTGGCCAACGGCACCGACCTGACCATCGTGGGCGTGGTGCAGCCCGCCGAGGATTCTTCTGCTGCCATGCTGTCCTCCGGCATCGGCTACACCCACGACCTCACCCTGCACGTCATCGAGCAGGCCAAATCCAGCGCCATCGTGCAGCAGCAGATGGCCGACCCCCAGATCAATGTGTTCACCGGCGAGGAGTTCGGTACCGGCAACGGCACTTCCTTCGATATGTCCTCCATGTTCTCGGTGGACACCGATACGCTGAAGAACGCTTTCCAGTTTGACACCCGCGCCCTGAAGTTTGACCTGAGCGGTGCCTTTGACCTGAGCGCCGGTTCCTTCGACCTCTCTTCCCTGCTGGACCCGGACAGCTTCTCACTGGACCTGGGCGACCTGCCGCAGCTGGACATGGACATGAGCAGCGTGTTTGAGAACATGGATCTGTCCATCTCCCCGGAGGCCCTGCAGAATATGATGCAGAAGATCCTGAACGGCTACAAGGACTATGTGGTGGGCAACGGCATCCTGAATCTGGACAAGATCAGCTTCTCCGCCTATATGCAGACCGAGCAGTTCCAGCAGCTGCTGGCCAGCTCCATGAGTGAACTGCTGGCCGACGCCAACCTGCAGGAGCAGTTCTCCGCCGCCATGCAGCAGGCCATGCAGACCGTGATGGAGAGCTACTCTGCCCAGATCAGCCAGGCCCTGCAGAGCCAGCTGAGCACCGCCATGAATACGGCCATGCAGCAGATGGGCACCCAGATCAGCCAGCAGATGGAAAGCGCCATCCAGAAGAACATTGCCCAGCTGGGCAGCCAGATGGAAAATGCCCTGAAGATCGACGCCAGCGCCTTCCAGAATGCCATCCACATGAACATGACGCAGGAAGAGCTGGCTGAACTGATGAAGTCCTCCATGCTGTCCTCCACCTCCACCTACGACGGCAATCTGCAGAGCCTGGGCTACGCCGACCTCGATGATCCCAGCACCATTTCCATCTACCCGAAGGACTTTGACTGCAAGGCCCTGATCGTGGATGCACTGGACGCCTACAATGCCTCCGCCGAGGCAAATGGCGAGGATGACAAGGTGGTGCGCTACACCGATGTGGTGGGCACCCTGATGACCTCGGTGACCAAGATCATCAACATGATCAGCAACATGCTGGTGGCCTTTGTGTCCATCTCGCTGGTGGTGTCCTCCATCATGATCGGCGTTATCACCTATATCAGCGTGCTGGAGCGCCGCAAGGAGATCGGCATCCTGCGTGCCATCGGCGCGTCCAAGCGCAACATCTCGGAGGTATTCAACGCCGAGACCTTCATCATCGGTCTGTGCTCCGGCTGTATGGGCGTGGGCCTGAGCCTGATTCTGCTGATCCCCGGCAACATGCTCATCCACTCCATTGCCGACAGCGCCTCAGTCACGGCAGCCCTGCCGCTGCAGGCTGCACTGGTGCTGATCGCACTGGCCACACTGCTCACCATTCTGGGCGGCCTGATCCCCGCCAAGAGCGCCTCCAAGTGCGACCCCGTCAAGGCCCTGCGCTCGGAGTGATTCCCGGCAGACAAAACACAAGCGGACGGTTCCCCGGTCGGGCAGCCGCCCGCTTTTTGCATTGCGGCGCATCTTGTGCTAAAATAAGAAAAAACACAAAGGAGCCTTTTTCCATGCCCAACATCATTGAGATCACTGATTTTTCCGCGCCAGAGCTGGACGTCTACGCCCGCTTGACCCAGGCCCAGCTGCGCAATCGACTGGAGCCGGAAAAGGGCGTTTTTATTGCCGAGAGCCCCAAGGTGATTGCGCGGGCGCTGGATGCCGGCTACCAGCCGCTGTCCCTGCTCATGGAGCGCAAACAGATCACCGGCCCGGCCCAGGACATCCTGACCCGCTGCGGGGACGCCCCGGTATACACGGCCGACCGCGAGATGCTGGCCCGCCTGACCGGCTACGAACTGACCCGCGGCGTGCTGTGTGCCTTCCGCCGCCCCGCGCCCCGCACAGTAGAGCAGGTATGCCGGGATGCCCGCCGGGTGGCTGTGCTGGAGGGCATCGTGGATTCCACCAACGTGGGTGCCATCTTCCGCAGTGCTGCCGCATTGAACATGGATGCGGTGCTCATCACGCCCTCCTGCTGCGACCCGCTGTGCCGCCGGGCGGTGCGCGTGAGCATGGGTACGGTGTTCCAGGTGCCCTGGGCGCAGATCGGCACCACCCCCGCCGACTGGCCGGAACACGGCATGGCACAGCTGCACGCTCTGGGCTTCAAGACCGCTGCCATGGCCCTGAGCGACCGTTCGGTGAGCATCGACGACAACGCCCTTGCCGCTGAGCCCAAACTGGCCATTGTGCTGGGCACCGAGGGCGACGGCCTGGCCCACAGCACCATCGCCGCCTGCGACTATACCGTGAAGATCCCCATGTCCCATGGGGTAGACTCGCTGAACGTAGCCGCTGCCAGTGCCGTCGCCTTCTGGCAGCTGGGCCGTACCTGACACAATCCGCTTGACAAATCTCCTGATTCGAGTTACACTTACAGGGTCATCTGGTATGGGCCTGTAGCTCAGTTGGGAGTGCAAGCGTATCGCTTTTGTGCCCCACGGAGTTGTGG
>UMIB01021384.1_pt1 | contig 12783 bp, 8 predicted proteins | sample 1965641 | NCBI WGS metagenome assembly UMIB01 (sample SAMEA4836110, study PRJEB28245) | human gut metagenome | biome: gut microbiome; material: fecal sample | place: Denmark | collected 2008
AATAAAGAGCTCTGAGATGAAAGTCTCAGGGCTTTTTTGTTGCGCTATATATGCCAAGGGGTTGCAGAACAGGGAAAAAGCTGGTATCCTCAAAGCAGGAAGGGGTGAGAATATGCGTTCGGACAGAACCCGCAAGGATACAGCAAAGCGTTATATAGCGGTACTGGCGCTTTTACTGTTTTGCAGCATCGTATTTTATGTGCAGACACATTATCAGCGCACCACGGCAATCCGGCCGGAGGACGATTATCGGGGCAGGATATCGCAGTTTCATAGCAGCGTAGATCGGGATGATGACGGCGTAGATGATCAGTTGGATATTCTGAACGGCGCACTGGCCTATGTGAGCACACATCCAAAATACAAAAGCCGCTATTATGAGACCGGTTATCCTGACGATGGTTATGGCGTTTGCACCGATGTAGTTGCATATGCGTTGAAGAATGCGGGATATGATCTACAAGAGCTTGTGGACGCAGATATCCGGGAGCAGCCACAGGATTATATGGTGGAAGAACCGGATGCAAACATAGATTTCCGACGGGTACGAAACCTGAAGGTGTTTTTTGCACACACAGCAGCTGCCCTGACCACAGATGTCTCAGAAATAGAGGAATGGCAGGGCGGCGATATTGTGATCTTTGAAAGACATATCGGCATCGTGTCCGACCGGCGAAATAAAAACGGAGTGCCTTATATCATTCACCACAATGACCCATGGCAGACAGCTTACGAACAGGACATTCTGGAAAAACGAACCGACATCGTGGGGCATTATCGAATTTCAAAATAAAAAGCGGCCCCGCTGCACTGTGCATAACAGTGCGGCGGGGCCGCATACTTTATTGGGTGGTGTACCGGTTACGATACAAGCCTCAGCTTAGCCCTTGCCTGCGCAGCCGAACAGCTCGATCTTCTCCTTGCACTTGGCCTCGATGGCCTTTGCGCCGGGAGCCAGCAGCTTGCGGGGGTCGAAGCCCTTGCCCTGCTGATCCTTGCCCTCTTCGATGTACTTGCGGGTGGCCTCAGCAAACACCAGCTGGCACTCGGTGTTGATGTTGATCTTGGAAACGCCCAGGCTGATGGCCTTTGCGATCATCTCATCGGGGATGCCGGTGCCGCCGTGCAGAACCAGAGGAATGTTGTTGGTGGCCTTGTGGATGCGGTCCAGAGCCTCGAAGTCCAGACCCTTCCAGTTTGCGGGGTAGACGCCGTGGATGTTGCCGATGCCGGCAGCCAGGAAGTCGATGCCCAGAGCGGTGATCTTTGCGCACTCCTCGGGATCAGCGATCTCGCCAGCGCCTACAACGCCGTCCTCAACGCCGCCGATGGAGCCAACCTCGGCTTCGATGCTCATGCCGTGAGCGTGTGCCAGAGCGACCAGCTCCTTGGTCTTTTCCACGTTCTCTTCGATGGAGTAGTGGCTGCCATCGAACATGATGGAGGAGAAGCCGGCCTCAACGCAGGCCTTGCAGCCCTCGTAGGTGCCGTGATCCAGATGCAGAGCAACGGGAACAGTGATGCCCATGGAATCGACCATAGCGCTGACCATAGCGGCAACAGTCTTGAAGCCGGTCATGTACTTACCTGCACCCTCGGAAACACCCAGAATGACGGGGCTCTTCATTTCCTCGCAGGCGGTCAGGACTGCCTTGGTCCACTCCAGATTATTGATGTTGAACTGCGGCACACCGTAGTGGCCATCGCGTGCCTTGAGCAGCATTTCGGTTGCATTTACCAACATTATTCATTACCTCCAAAAATTATCGGGGTTCCGGCTCTGCCACACACCGCATTGTGCATGGTTTAACAAGCCCACATGGTTAGTATACCCCAAACTGCGCCTAAAATCAATCCGAACAGGCGCTTTTTCTTGCATAGAGCTGCTGCGGAACAGGCACGGCACAAAGCGGCTGATGCAGCAGCGGCAGAAATGTTCTGCGTCTGGCGACAAAAATCCATATATGCTGCAACATCTGCCTTGCGCATCGATGACGCGAGTTTTCAACGTATTTTAACATTCGTCAAAATGATGTTGGAGAAAATTGCAAAAGTGGACAATTTCCGGTTCAAAAAATTGTCATAATTCCGACTTGAATTTTACAAATTGTAAGACTTTTGCTAAGATATGGGGGAAGCTGCTGTTGAAAACTCTGTGGAAACTGTTTAATTCCACCCGGAAAACGGGCGCTATGGCTGGACTTTTACACGCTTTCCACCGAGTTTTCAACTTGTGGAAAAACTACAGAGCGTTTACGGAATGTATAGACGTTTTTTGTGGAAAACTTTTGACCTTGGCAAAACGGCGGAATTGCACCCCGCCGACCGGGCAGCGGGCAAAACATTTTTACAGCTGCCGAAACCGGCAGGAAGGAACGCTTTTTACCGAAAAAATTTTAGCGCCGGGCAATAAAATCTCTGCAATTTGTGGCGAAGCCGGGCGAGATATGGTATACTTTATCTTGGATTATCATAAACAAAATAAAACGCTCCGGCGCGGCACTGCCCGCCCGGAACGGAAGGAGCATAAAAAGATGGAAGAACGTAACCAGCCGCGCCGTCCGCGCCGCGATGCAGAGCAGCCGCAGCAGAAGAGCGAGAGCCTGATCTATGGCAAAAACCCGGTGACCGAGCTGCTCAAGAGCGGTTCCGGTGTGGACACCGTGCTCATTGCCGAGGGGATGGCTCCGGCAGTGGCGGCATACTATACAGCACTGGCCAAGGAAGCCGGCGCAACGGTCAAGCGGGTGCACCCCAACAAGCTGCGCCTGATGACCGGCACCGAGAGCCATCAGGGCGTAGCGGCCTTTGCCAGCGAGATCGAGTACGCGACCGTGGAGGATCTGCTGGCAGCAGCCAAGGCCAAGGGCGAGCCGCCCTTTCTGGTGCTGAGCGACGGCATTGAGGATCCCCACAATCTGGGCGCAGTCATGCGCAGCGCATTGCTGTGCGGCGCCCACGGCATCGTCATTCCCAAGCGGGGCGGCGCGTCCGTCACCCCCACTGTCATCAAGTCCAGCGCAGGCGCTGCCGAGCGTCTGCCGGTGGCACGGGTGGCCAACATCGGCGAGACCATCCGCCGCCTGAAGGAGCAGGGCGTGTTCGTCTATTGCGCCGACATGGACGGTGTGTCCCTGCGCAAAAATAACCTGACCGGCCCCATCGCGCTGGTACTGGGCAGCGAGGGCAGCGGCGTATCCCAGCTGGTCAAGAAGCTGTGTGACGGCGTGGTGCGGCTGGATATGGCTGCACCCGGCACCGGCGTGGACAGCTATAACGTTTCGGTGGCGGCAGGCATTATCCTGTACGAGATCCAGTCGCAGCGCGCCGTAGAAGAATAAAACAAGCGGTAAACTCCATCCAGAACAGTGGGAGGGACAAGGATGCCGAACAATATAAATGAACGCAAGGGCAAGCAGGCGGAGGAACTCTCGGCAGAGGAGCGTTTCCGCAACTTTTTCAGCACCAGTGTGATCGATCTGCCCGAGGAGATGACCCGCCGGGACGAACCTGCCCCGGTGGAAGAAAAGCCCAAGGCCGGGCTGCTGGGCAAGCTGTTCAGCCACGATAAAGAACAGGCTCCCGCCCCGGCGCAGCCGGTGCTGGAGATCCCCACCGGCGAGATCCTGCTGGGGGCAGATGCAAAGCCGGTGCAGCCAGAGCAGGAGGACATGGCACTGGAGCTGCGCACCGCAGACCCTGTTCCGGTAATGCCGCCGCAGCCCGCCCGGGCAGAGACTGTCAAGGCTGTCCCGGCAGAGCCGGTGCCTGCACCCAAGGCGGCGGCTGCCGTGCAGCCGGAGCCGGAAAAGCCCGCGCCCCAGCCGGTGCCGCAGCCTGTTGCGGCCCCCCAAAAGCAGCCCAAGGCGAAGAACGCCCCGGAGACGCTGCTGCCGCAGGAGGAACTGGAACAGCGGGAGATGCAGCAGCTGAAGGATATGCTCAACGGCATGAGCGGCAAGGCAAAGCCTGCCCCGCAGCCCGCAAAACCTGTGCAGGCAGCGCCGCAGCCCAAGGTGCAGCCTGCGCCTGCACAGCCCGCCGCAGAGCCGGAGAAAGCCCCGGCAAAGGCAGCACAGAAGCCTGCCGAGGAGCTGCCATCGGCGGTGTTTGCCAGCGTTCCGGCAGACCCGGAGACACTGCCGAAAAAGCCTGAGAAAAAGTCGATTTTCCAGATGTTCGGCACAGCAGAGGACGAGAAGCCCGCTGCCCGCAAGCCGGAAAAAGAGGATACTATGAGCCTGCCGCTGCTCCCGCTGGAGCAGGACGACGCTCCTGCTGAGCCGGCTCCCGCACCGGCAGATGCTGCCCCCGCCGCCCCGGCACAGCCGGAGACCGCGCCGGAAGCAGCTGTTCCTACTGAGGAAGCTGTGCCGGAATCCATCGCTGACAAACTGCACCACATGGCCGCAGAGCTGACCTTGCGGTGTGTGCTGGCTGGCATTCTGGCCGTGGTGCTGCTGCACCTTGGGCTGACGGCAGAGCGTCTGCTGCCGCCGCTTTCGGTGCTGGACCCGGACGCTGCCCCGGCGGCGTTCTATGCCGCCAATCTGCTGCTGTTTGCCGCCAGCCTGTTTGTGGGCTACCCGGTGCTGCGGGACGGTCTGACCGGTTTGCGCGGCCGTCCCAGTGCGGACACCATGCCCGCGCTGGCTGCTGTGGCAGCGCTGCTGCAGGCGGTGGTGGCCATGCTGAATGCCAACGCCTACCGTAGCACCGAGGGCATCGGTCTGCTGACCGGTATGGCAGCGCTGGGGCTGTTTCTGGCGCTGGTGGGCAGCCGGGTGATGCTGTCTGCCGTGCAGGGCGGCTACGCGCTGGCGGCAGAGGGCGGCGAACTGCGGGGTGCTTACCGTACCCGCGATAAAGACCTGATCCGCGCCCTCGCCCGGGATCTGGAGCAGAAGGACCCGTGGGTGCTGCTGAGCCGCCCGGTGCAGACCGCCAGCGATGACTTTGTGGAGCAGAGTCTCAGCGAGCGCGCCAGCGAGCGCCGCGCCCGCAAGGTGGCCTGTGTTCTGCTGGCGGCGGCAGTGCTCAGCGGCGTAGCCTTCCTGCTGTTCGGCGGCGGCATCAACTGCGCTGTGGCTGCGGCTGCTGCCGTGCTGTGCATGGGCGCACCCCTTTCCTCGGTGCTGGTACCCGGTCTGGCGGCGCTGCGGCTGCAAAGAGCTGCCGCCGCTGTGGGCGCTGTGGTGCCCGGCTGGGCAGCCATTGAGGAGCTGGGCGGCATCGACACCATTGAGCTGGATGCCGATGACCTGTTTACCGCTGACAGCGTGACGCTGGAGGATATCCGCATCTTCAAGGGCGGCCGCATCGACCGCGCCATCCTATATGCGGCAAGTGTACTGAACGAGAGCTGCGACACCCTGCGCGGGCTGTTCCGCCAGATCATCGAGGACCGCACCGATATCCTGTTCCCGGTCAAGGATCTGGAGCAGCACACCGGACTGGGCTTCTCGGCGTGGTGCGACAATAACCGCATCCTCATCGGCACCCGCCGCTACATGGAGCAGGAGGGCGTTACCCTGCCGGAGCAGGATTACGAGGACAGCCACTCCAAAAATGGCGAGCTGCAAATTTTGTATCTGGCAGTGTCCGGCAACCTGCACGCCATGTTCGTGCTGCGTTATGTGGGCGGCCGCAATGTGGCACGCAGTCTTGCTTCTCTGCAAAAGGAGAACATCCGTCTGCTGGTCACCAGCAAGGACCCCAGCCTGACGGCGCGGCACATCACCGAGACCTACCATCTGCCGGAGGGCATGGTCACGGTACTGGACGGCGACCAGTGTCAGGCTATTGAAGCCGCCGATGCAGCCCCGGCAAAGCCCAAGTGCTGCCTGTACCACCACAGGGGCTTTGCCAGCCTGACCGGCGGCTTGCAGGCCGCAGATCAGGCACAGAATGCCGAGACCAGCGCCACCACGGTGCAGCTGGTGTCGGTATGCTTCTCGGTGTTTATTGCGGTGCTGCTGACCTATGCGGGCAGCATCTGGCAGCTGTCCATCGCCACGGTGCTGATGTATCAGGCCGCATGGAGCGCATTGAGCATCGCTGTCTGCGCCCTGAAGCAGCATAGCTGAAAGTTTTAGCATATTACAAAACGGGCTGTTGCACAGAACTTTGTGCAGCAGCCCGTTTTTGTGATCTTATTTTATTTTCTTGCGCTTTTCGTAGTCGTTCAGGGCGGTCAGCGCTTCGCCGGAAAGGGGAACGAGCGCCAGCATATTGAAGATGGTCATCAGCCCGATGCCCACATCGCCCAGATCCCACACCACGGTGTAGGCCTGTGTACCGCCCACCAGCAGCATGGCCAGCGCCAGCAGCTTGTAGGCGGTCTGGCTCCACCAGTTGTCGCCGCACAGGTAGGCCACATTGCCCCGGGCGTAGTACAGCACCCCCAGAAAGGTGGAGAAGCTGAACAGCGCTAAGATCACCGCAATGAACACGATGCCAAAGCTGCCCAGATGGTACTGCATGGCGGTCTGCAAAAGATCCATGCCGGTCAGCCCGGCGGTGATCTCCTGCGGCACCAGCAGCATCAGAAAGGCGGTGCAGCTGCAGATGACCACCGTGTCGATCAATACGCCCAGCGCCTGCACAAGACCCATCTTTACCGGGTCGTCGCACTCGGCAGCGGCAGCGGCGCAGGGGGCAGAGCCGCTGCCCGCTTCGTTGGAGAACAGCCCGCGCTTGACACCGTTCATCAGCACTGCGCCAAAGCCGCCTGCGGCCACCTGACGCAGGCCGAAGGCTTCGGCAAAGATGCGTGCCAGCACGGCGGGCAGCTGCCGGAGATTCAGCACCACGATGCCCACTGTGATGACAAAGTAGCACACCGCCATGACCGGCACGATAAAGTCAAGGCTTTTTACGGTGGCGTTTTTGCGCAGCACGATCAGCGCCGCCAGCAGGGTAAGCACCACGGTAGTGGCCAGCGGCGGGACGTGAAAGGCGTTTTCAAAGGCAGAACTGACCGAGTTGGAAATCACCTGACTGATGCCGCACCAGCAGATCAGACCGGACACTGCAAACAGCGCTGCGCACACCGAGCGCTTGAGCTTTTTGCCCCGCTTGCGCTCTGCCAGCACATGAAGGTAGTAGGCCGGGCCGCCCCGCCAGCCGCCGTACAGCGGGTCCGGTACGCGGTACTTCTGCGCCAGAGTGGACTCTACAAAGGAGGTGGAAGCACCCAGCAGGGCGGTGACCCACATCCAGAACACCGCGCCCGCACCGCCCGCCGAAACAGCGGCCACCACGCCCACAAGGTTGCCCATGCCTACCCGGGTGGCGGTGGAGATGACCAGTGTCTGGAAGGAGGAAAGCCCGCCCGCAGCCTGCTTTTTTTCGCACACCGCGCCGATCATATCCCGGAACAGGCGCACCGGCAGCAGCCTTGTGCGCAGGGTAAAGCCGATACCGGCTGCAAACAGAAGCACCACCATGAAGGAGATGCCAATGCCGCCCGCCACTGGCAGGGTGAATAAATCGCCCCACAGCAGGCGGTAAAGCGCTTCGATCAGATCAACTATCAAGAAAACAGCCTCCTGTACTTTTGAAAAACAAAGTCGTTACTTCATTATAGTACAGCACAGAAGAATTGTAAAATCTAAAAAATTGATAGAATAGATTGACCAAACTGAACGCAGTGCAGCAAATGCAAAATAATAATTCCGCTGAATGTGCCCAGAGCTTAAGCGGAGGGCATTTTAAATCGTCCTACAAAAAAGGGACTGCCGCACGGTTTGTGCAGCAGTCCCGGAGGAAGAAGCGCCTTTCAGCGCGGGGAAAGCTTACAGGATATCGATGTATTCACCGGCCAGCGCCTTGTTCATGCTGCGCACAGCGCAGAACTTGCCGCACATGCTGCAGGTGTCGCTGTGGTCGTCCTCGGGCAGGCGGGCGTCGCGGATGGCCTTGGCGGTCTCGGGGTCCAGCGCGCAGGCAAACTGTGCATCCCAGTCCAGTACGCGGCGAGCATCGCCCATCTTGTCGTCAATGTCCCGGGCGTGGGGGATGCCCTTGGCGATGTCGGCGGCGTGAGCGGCGATCTTGGAGGCCACGATGCCCTGCTTTACGTCATCTACGTTGGGCAGAGCCAGATGCTCGGCGGGGGTCACATAGCACAGGAAGGCTGCACCGCTGGCGGCTGCCACTGCGCCGCCGATGGCAGCGGTGATGTGGTCGTAGCCGGGGGCGATATCGGTGACCAGAGGTCCCAGCACATAGAAGGGGGCGCCCATGCAGATGCTCTTCTGCACCTCCATGTTGGCAGCGACCTGATTCAGGGGCACATGGCCGGGGCCTTCTACCATCACCTGCACGTTGTGCGCCCATGCGCGCTTGGTCAGCTCGCCCAGACGCACCAGTTCTTCAATCTGGCACACGTCGGTGGCGTCAGCCAGACAGCCGGGACGGCAGGCATCGCCCAGCGAGATGGTCACATCGTGCTCGGCGCAGATCTCGCAGATCTCGTCAAAGTGCTCGTAGAAGGGGTTCTCGTTGCCGGTCATGCTCATCCATGCAAACACCAGAGAGCCACCGCGGCTGACAATGTTCATCTTGCGCTTGTGCTTGCGGATCTGCTCGATGGTCTTGCGGGTGATGCCGCAGTGCAGGGTAACAAAGTCCACACCGTCCTCTGCGTGCAGGCGTACCACATCGATGAAGTCCTGTGCGGTCAGTTCTGCCAGATCCCGCTGGTAGTGGATGACCGAATCATACACCGGCACAGTGCCGATCATCACCGGGCACTCGTGGGTCAGCTTCTGGCGGAAGGGCTGGGTGTTGCCGTGGCTGGACAGATCCATAATGGCTTCTGCGCCCATGTTCACGGCGCTCATCACCTTCTGCATCTCAATGTTGTAGTCCTTGCAGTCGCGGGAGACGCCAAGGTTCACGTTGATCTTGGTGCGCAGCATGGAGCCCACGCCCTCGGGGTTCAGGCACTTGTGGTGCTTGTTGGCGGGAATGGCTACCTTGCCCTCGGCGACCCACTGGCGGATCTCCTCGGTGGTGCGGTATTCCTTTTTGGCTACGATCTCCATCTCCGGGGTGATGATGCCCTTGCGGGCGGCATCCATCTGGGTGGTATAAGTCTGCATACGCTGTGTTCCTCCAAATGACAGTTTATCTCTGAACAGCAGGGTGCTGGTCATACAAGGGTAGGGAAAGGTAGCCGTCATTCAGAAAAAACAGTACGCTCTGGATGCCGGCACCTGCGCAAAAAACGCTTTTCATGTTGGTTTTCTCCATGAATTTTGTAACGCGGCCCAAGGTGGTGCCCCCGGTTTGCCGCGGGATGATAGCTTACTTTATGATCTGCTCCGAAAGGGCACGCAGTTCGCGGCACTCGGCCTCGATGTCCTTTGCGGCAAAGATAGCACTTACCAGCGCCACGCCGTCCACGCCGGTGCCCTTGAGCTGCAGAATGTTCTCCTTGTGGATGCCGCCAATAGCTACCACCGGCACATCCACGGCGTTGCAGATGTCCAGCAGGGTCTGCCGGGGCATCTCGCTTACGTCCGTCTTGGTGTGGGTGGCAAATACCGCGCCTACGCCAAGGTAGTCCGCACCGTGCGCCACAGCGTCCAGTGCTTCCTGCACTGTGTGAGCGGAAACGCCGATCATCACGCCGTCACCCACGCGCTGGCGCACCTGTGCGGCGGACATATCGTCCTGCCCCACATGGATGCCCTCGGCGTGGCACTGCAAGGCCACCTCCACGTTATCGTTGATGAACAGCGGCACACCGTATTGCTGGCACAGAGCGTGGATTTGGATGGCCTCCTGCAAAAAATCGGCGTCGCCCAGCTGCTTTTCCCGCAGCTGCACACAGGTAGCACCGCCCTTCAGGGCACTTTCCACCTGCTGATACAAAGTCTGCTCGCCCACCCATGCACGGTCGGTCACCGCATACAGGAGCATGGTGTGTTTATCGCACTTCATAGTTTGCGCCTTTCTCCAGCTGTTCGGGGGTCATGTTGTAAATGGCATCAATGATGTAATTGCGGTAGGTAGCGTTGCCGTCCTGCGGGGTGAGCCGCTGGTGGGCGATCTCACCCGCCAGACCCATGGCGCATACCGCCGCAGCGGCAGCTTCCAGCGGGTGGCCGGGGTTGGCGGTGACAAAAGCCGCCGTCAGGGCAGAAAGCTGACAGCCTGTGCCGGTGATGCTGCTCATCATGGCGTTGCCGTTGCGGATGCAGTAGGCTTTTTGTGCATCGGCCACGATGTCAATGGCGCCGGTAATGGCCACCACCGCGCCGGTGCGGGCGGCAAAAGCCTTGGCAAAGGCCACGGCGCTGTCCAGATTCTCCTCGGTCACCTTGTCGGCTACATCTGCATCCACGCCCTTGGTGGTGCCCGCGCCGGAGGCAAGGGTCTTGATCTCCGAGATGTTGCCCCGGATCACTGTGAACTGCACCTCCCGCAGCAGGCGGAAGGCGGTGTCGGTGCGCAGATGGGAAGCGCCGGCACCCACCGGGTCCAGCACCACAGGGTGACCCAGCTGATTGGCCTTTTTGCCCGCCAACAACATACTGGTGACGGTGCGGCTGTTCAGCGTGCCGATGTTAATGTTCAGTCCGCCGCAGATGGCGGTGATCTCCTCCACCTCGGCGGCATCATCGGCCATGATGGGGGAGGCACCGCAGGCCAGCACCATGTTGGCGCAGTCGTTCACGGTGACGTAGTTGGTGATGTTGTGGATCAGAGGGCTGCGGCTGCGCAGGTTCTCAAAGGCGGTCTTGAGCATTCCCGGCACCTCCGCTCAGGAAAGGCTGTTCTGCATGGAGCGCAGAGCGCCGGAGCGCTGCAGGCTGAACACCACAGCACCGGCGATCACCGCACCCACGGCGGTAGAGATGAGGAAAGGCACAATATAGGCGTAGAAAGCGATATCCGCAGCGCTCTTGCCCATCAGGAAGATGGCCACGGGCCATGCGCACAGGCCGCCCAGAATGCTGGTGCCGAACACCTCACCCACCACGGTGGCGATCAGGTTTTTGGTCTTGTGATATGCAAGGCCGCACAGCAGTGCGCCGAACATACTGCCCGGGAAAGCCATCAGGCTGCCCAGACCAAGCAGATTGCGCAGCAGGGAAGCCACAAAGGCTACGCCCACGCCCCACCAGGGCCCCAGCAGAACGGCGCACAGCACGTTGACCATGTGCTGCACCGGGGCACACTTGCTGCCGAACATGGGAAAGCTGAACACGCTGCCCACTACGCACAGGGCACAGAACATACCGGCGAGGGCAAGCTTTTTGACAGAAAGATTCTTCATGATAAATTAGCTCCTTTTCAACCATCTGCGGCAGCGCAGGACGAATGCCGACGCTCCCGCAATAAAACAGCCCGTGCCCGCAACAAGGCGGGAACAGGTACGGAAGGTGCGGTCGAAGCTTACTGGCTTCCTCTCACGCCGGAACACGGCTTCCCATCGCTGCATTCATCCAAGGCTCAGGGCGCTCCCCCTCAGCCGGCTGCGGAACCTCCGCAGAGGTACAAAAAAACAGGAGGAGCCCGGCACGGCTCCTCCTGCAAAAAATCATAAAGGGTATGACTTCCTACGGCGGCATTATCCGCATCAGGTAAAAGGGTCGAAGCTTGCTATACTTCCTCTCAGCCCGCTGCACGAGCTCCCCTGTGTTTGATTGTGACTGTATTCTACACCTCTTTCCCCAAAAATGCAAGAGGGGAGATAGAAACCAAAGCCGCCGTGCAGGGGTCTGCGCAGCGGCTTTGGTCACAGAAAGGAGAATAATATGAAAAAGCAGAAAAAGTCGGGTTAACCCATGGTCACCTGCACCGTTACCTCAGTCCCGGCGGCAGCCAGCGGCAGAACGTTGCCGGAGATGGCCTTGCCGTCCACGGTAACGGCCTTGATGCCGTGCTGCACCCCGGCGGCGTTATCCACCGTAATGTGGTACACCGCACCGCGGAAGCGGCGGGTCACGGTAAAGCTGGACAGAGTGTGAGGAATGCAGGGGTCTACCTTCAGGCCATCCAAGGTGGGCTGGATGCCCAGAATGTACTGGCTGATGTTGAAGAAGGTCCATGCCGCTGTGCCGGTCAGCCAGCTGTTTTTGGCTTCACCAAAGGTGGGGGCGTCCTTACCGGCTACCATCTGACTGTAAACGTAGGGCTCGGTGCGATGAATCTCGGAAATGTCCTCGATGTAGGCGGGGCAGGTCTTGCGGTACACTGCAAAGGCGCGGTCACCGTGGCCGAGCGTTGCCTCGGCGCAGCTGATCCACGGGTTGTTGTGGCAGAAGATACCGGCGTTCTCCTTGTATCCCGGAGGATAGCTGGAGATCTCGCCCAGATTCAGCTGGTAGCTGGTATAGGCGGGTTGCAGCAGCACCACGCCGTATTTGGTGTCCAGCCGCTCCTCCACGCTGGCAAGCGCCTGCGCGGCCTGTCCGCTCTCCTTGCCGATGCCGGCCATGACGCACATACCCTGCGGCTCAATAAAGATCTGACCCTCGGTGCATTCCTTGCTGCCGACGGGCTTGCCGAAAGCATCGTAGGCACGGCGGAACCATGCGCCGTCCCAACCGGCGGTCAGGGTGGCCTGCTCCACGGCATCAATGTGCTTGCGGGCGGCAGCGGCCTCCTCGGTCAGATTCAGATGGTCGCACAGCTGGGCGTATTCGTGGCCGTACTTGACGAACATACCGGCAATGAAAACGCTTTCGGCCACAGGACCCTCGCTGGGGCCGGTGATCTGGAAGCTCTCGCCCGGGTGCTCGGAGAAGCAGTTCAGGTTCAGGCAGT
>UMIB01029167.1_pt1 | contig 12515 bp, 9 predicted proteins | sample 1965641 | NCBI WGS metagenome assembly UMIB01 (sample SAMEA4836110, study PRJEB28245) | human gut metagenome | biome: gut microbiome; material: fecal sample | place: Denmark | collected 2008
CATTAGGTTCTTCTTCATCCCCTAATGGGAAAATTCTTGTCCATGCAATTGATGTTCTAAAACATTTAAATCCCATATCCGCAAACATAGCGATATCTTCTTTATAATGTCCATAAAAATCAATTCCTACATGATTAGGATAATATTTACCTTCTACCACACCATCAGTGATTTCTCTAGGTACTCCATGTGCTCCTGCTGTCATAACATCCGCTACAGAATATCCTTTAGAAGTATTTAATACTCCTCCTTCAAATTGGTGAGCAGCTAACGCTCCACCCCATAAAAAGTCTTTTTGTAAAGCCATATACTACCTCCGTCTTCTTTTTTATCATTATACCATAAGGTTATAAATCTATAAAATATTCTCTTATCATTTAAACCAACATTTACAAAAATCAGCTTATAAAAGTAATCATTGTAAATAATATTTACAAAAAAAGCCAGAGAATATTCTCTAACTTTTAGCCCTCGAGAATATCCCAAGGTTTTCTATCAATGATTGTGAGTATATTTTGATATCCTATAAATTAGAATACCCCATTAAATCTTCATCAACTGCACGTGCCACTTCACGTCCTTCTCTAATTGCCCAAACAACTAAAGATTGACCTCTACGCATATCACCAGCAACATACAATTGTTTTTGATTTGTTTGGTAATTTTCATCTGCCACATTTCCTCTTGGTGTAAGTTTTACATCAAAAGCTTTAGCAATATAATCTTCGCAGCCTACAAATCCTGCAGCAATTAAAACAATATCTGCATCTAATGTTTTTTCGCTTCCTTTAACAGGAACCATTTGCATGCGACCTTCTACTTGTTTTGATTCAAGTGAGACAATAACGACTTGTTTTACATTTCCTTTATCATCTTTAATAAACTCTTTAACAGTTGTTTGATAAAGACGAGGATCATGTCCAAAGACAGCAATAGATTCATTTTGTCCATAATCTGTCTTTTTCACACGTGGCCATTCAGGCCATGGATTTGAATCCAAACGTTCATGAGGTGGTTCTGGCATCATTTCTAATTGAATAACTGATTTACATCCTAAACGAATAGCTGAACCAACACAATCATTACCAGTATCCCCACCACCAATAACAAGTACATTTTTACCTTTTGTTTCAACAAAAGTTTGATCTTCTAATTGACTATTAAGTAATGATTTAGTAATTTCAGTTAAATAATCAACAGCAAAGTAAATACCTTTAGCATCTCTCCCTGGTGCTTTAATATCTCTAGCTTTTTTACTACCACAAGCAAGAATAACACGATCAAATTCTTTATATAATTGTTGAACTTGTTTTTTATTTTCAATACCGGCATTTGTTTTAAAAACAACACCTTCTTCTTCCATTAATTCAATACGACGATCAATAATATGTTTTTCAAGTTTCATGTTAGGAATACCATACATTAATAGCCCTCCTAAACGATCTTCTCTTTCAAAGACTGTTACTTGATAACCTCTTTTATTTAATTGATCGGCTGCTGCAAGTCCTGAAGGACCTGACCCAATAATTGCTATTTTTTTATCAATACGATGTTTAGGTGGATGGGGTTGCATCCAATTGGAAGCATAAGCTGTTTCAATAATTGCATTTTCATTTTCTCTTACGGTAGCGGGATTTCCATTTAATCCACAAGTACATGCTGCTTCACATAAAGCAGGACATACTCTTGATGTGAATTCTGGAAAATTATTTGTTTTTAAAAGTCTTTTTAAAGCGGCTTTATAATTTTTATGGAAAATTAAATCATTCCATTCAGGTATCAAGTTGTTTAGTGGACAACCTGATACCATTCCTTGAATCATTTTTCCATTTTGACAGAAAGGAACTCCACAATCCATGCAGCGAGCTCCTTGGCATGATTGTTCATCACGAGATAATGGTTTATGAAATTCATTAAAGTTCTTAATACGTTTTAATGGTTCAACTTCTGTTGATACTTGTCTTTCTATTTCTAAAAATCCTGTTGGCTTTCCCATAATCTACATTCCTTTCTTAAAAGCATTGAATGCTTCTACTTTTGCTTGTTCATTTGTAAGTCCTTGTTGTTCAAATGAACTAATAAGTGACATCATACGTTTATAATCATGAGGAACAACTTTTTTGAAGTGTGCAACTTCATTTCCAAAGTCATCTAAAATCTTTTTCGCAACATTTGAATTTGTATATTGATAATGTTTTTGAATCATTTCTTTTAATTGATCTTCATCATAACGTGATTTCACATTTTTATATTCTACAAGTTCTTTATTGACATGTTCATAGAATGTATTATCTGGATCATAGACATAAGCAATACCTCCAGACATACCAGCAGCAAAGTTACGCCCTGTTTTTCCTAAAACAACAACCATACCACCTGTCATATATTCAAGACCATGATCTCCAATACCTTCAACCACAGCATGTGCTCCTGAGTTACGTACGGCAAATCTTTCACCAGCAACTCCATTGATATAAACTTCACCAGATGTTGCTCCATATAAAGCAACGTTACCAATGATAATATTATCTTCTGGTTTAATTGTTGAATCTTTTGGTGGTACCACAATTAATTTACCACCTGATAAGCCTTTTCCAAAGTAATCATTACTATCTCCATAAAGATGTAATGTTAAACCTTGAGGAATGAAAGCACCAAATGATTGACCACCTGCTCCATAGCAGTTAACTTTAAAAGTATCTTCTTCTAATGATGTTCCATATTTCTTCGTAATTTCTGATCCAAAGAGTGTTCCAAATGAACGATCGATATTTGTAACACGGACATCAATTTCTTTACCTTGATGTTTATCTAAAGCTTCTTTAAATTGTTTATAAAGAACTGTTGTATCTTTGACTTCATTTAATTTGAAATCATACTCATTATTCTTTTCATGGCGACTATGTTTACTAGATGTAAATGGATTATTTAAGATTTTTGATAAATCAATATTTTTAACATCATCCTTAGGTTCTAATAAATCACTACGACCAACCATTTCATCAACTGTTTTGAATCCAAGCTGAGCCATATATTCTCTTAATTCTTGAGCAATGAAACGCATAAAGTTTTCAACATATTCAGGTTTACCTTTAAAACGTTTTCTTAAAATAGGATTTTGTGTAGCAACCCCTACTGGACATGTATCTAAGTTACATACTCTCATCATAACGCAGCCCATTGTTACAAGTGGTGCTGTCGCAAAACCAAATTCTTCTGCTCCAAGTAAAGTAGCAATGGCGAGATCTCTACCTGTCATGAGTTTACCATCTGTTTCAATAACAACACGGCTTCTTAAATCATTCATGATCAATGTTTGATGAGCTTCTGCTAAACCTAATTCCCATGGAAGACCTGCATTATAAACTGAGTTTTTAGGAGCAGCCCCTGTTCCTCCATCATATCCTGAAATAAGAATAACACCTGCACCTGCTTTAGCAACACCGGCAGCAACTGTTCCAACACCAGCTTCTGATACAAGTTTAACTGAAATACGTGCTTCTTTATTAGCGTTCTTTAAGTCATAAATCAATTGTGCTAGGTCTTCAATTGAATAAATATCATGATGTGGTGGTGGTGAAATTAAGCTAACCCCTGGTGTAGAGTGTCTTGTTTTGGCAACCCATGGATAAACTTTACCACCTGGTAAATGTCCACCTTCTCCTGGTTTTGCTCCTTGTGCCATTTTAATTTGAATTTCATTGGCACTACATAAGTATTCACTTGTTACTCCAAAACGTCCTGAGGCAACTTGTTTAATAGCTGAACATTTACTATCACCATTAGGAAGTGTTTCAAATCTTTCTGGATCTTCTCCACCTTCACCACTGTTTGACTTACCATGTAATCTATTCATTGCAATCGCCATTGTTTCATGTGCTTCTTTTGAAATTGATCCATAAGACATCGCACCTGTTTTAAATCTTCTAACAATTGATTCCACAGGTTCAACTTCTTCAATTGGAATTGATTTTGTCTTTTTAAATTGCATTAAACCTCTTAAATTAAGATGTGCACCTTCTTCATCAATCATTTTTGAATATTCTTTAAATAATTGATAATCACCTAAACGTGTTGCTTGTTGTAATTTATGAATCGTTGCTGGATTATATAAATGTTCTTCTTTTCCTGATCTTTCTTTATGATCGCCGGCACTGTTTAATGAGATGTCTACATCTAATCCAAGTGGATCATATACTTGATCATGTCTATATTCGACATCTTTTTCAATATCTTTAATTGTTTTTCCTTCAATACGACTTACTGTTTTAGAAAAATATTTATTCACTAAATCACTTGATAAACCGATTGCTTCAAAGTTTTGTGATCCACGATAAGATTGAATTGTACTAATTCCCATTTTAGAAGCAATTTTAACAATACCATGTAAAATACCACTATTATAATCATCAACGGCTGCATAATAATCTTTATCTAATAAACCTTGATCAATTAAATCAAAGATTGTATCTTGTGCTAAATAACCATTGATAGCTGAAACACCATATCCAAGCAATGTCGCATAATGATGTACTTCTCTTGGTTCAGCTGATTCAAGAATTAAAGCTAAACTGTTACGTTTTTTAGTTCTTACTAAATAAGAGTTAACAGCTCCAACAGCTAATAACGAAGGAATTGGTAAATGGTTATCATCTACTGCCCTATCTGATAAAATAACAATATTACATCCTTCATGATAACGTTTATCTACTTCTACAAAAACACGATCAATTGCTTTTTCTAATGAAGTATTTTTAATATATGTAATATTAACTTCACCTACTTTAAAGCCTTCTTTTTTCAAGTTTTTGATTTTTAAAATATCTGTATTACTTAAAATAGGGTGATTGATTTTTAATAAATGACAGTTTTCTGGTTTATCTTCCAACATATTTCCATCTCGACCAATACAAATACTTGTTGAAGTAATGATTTCTTCACGAATAGCATCGATTGGTGGATTGGTTACTTGTGCAAACAATTGTTTAAAGTAATTAAATAATGGTGGATGTTTTGTTGATAAAGCTGCAATTGGTGTATCATTTCCCATTGCTACAATATTTTCATTACCAGTTAAAGCTAAATTTTTAATATAGTTTGTATCTTCATAACTATAACCATGAATTTTTTGTAATTTAGTTAATTCTTCTCCTTCGTATCTTTCTACTCTAATACTAGGAATTCTCATATCTTTTAAATTAATTAAATTGCTTTCCAACCATTCTCCATAAGGTTGTTTTGTTGCATACGTTTCCTTTAAAACATCATCTTCAATAAGTTCACCTTTAACAGTATCAACTAATAACATTTTTCCAGGTCTTAGTCTTTCTTTTAAAATAATATCTTTAGCTGGAATATCTAATGATCCTACTTCTGAAGATAATACTAAATAATGATCTTTTGTAATGTAATAACGTGATGGTCTTAAACCATTTCTATCTAAGATAGCCCCCATGATGTCTCCATCACTAAATAAGATAGATGCTGGTCCATCCCAAGGTTCCATAAGTGTAGCATTATATTCATAGAAATCTTTTTTTGCTTGTGACATGCTTTTATCATTTTCATAAGGTTCTGGAATACACATCATGACAGCTCTTGGAAGTTCCATACCTGACATTACTAAAAATTCCAATGTATTATCTAACATAGCTGAATCGGAACCATTGACATCAACAACTGGATATATTTTTGAAGTATCCACAACATCTGTTTGCATGTTTTCTTCTCGACAGAGCATGTTATTCGCATTTCCTTTAATTGTATTGATTTCACCATTGTGAACAATAAATCTATTAGGATGGGCTCTTTTCCATGATGGCATTGTATTTGTTGAGAAACGTGAATGAACTAAAGCAATGGCACTTTTATAACTTTTATCTTGTAAATCTTTAAAGAATAATCGAAGTTGTTGTACTAAGAACATTCCTTTATAAACAATTGTACGACTTGAAAGTGAACATACATAAGTATCTTCAAATTGACTTTGTTCAAAAATTCTTCTCACTTGATATAATTTTCTATCAAAATCTAAACCACAATTTACGCCATGAGGTTTTTTAATAAATACTTGGACAATATATGGCATGGCATCTAATGCTTTTTTCCCTAAAACACTAGGTACAGTTGGTACAGCACGCCAACCTAAAAATTCTAATCCTTCTTTTTTAACAACTGTTTCAAACATTTTTTTGACACGTAAACGTACTTTTTCATCTTGAGGCATAAAGAACATTCCAACTCCATAATGTCCTTTTTGAGGTAATGTAAAATCTTTAATAATCTTTTGAAAATATTCATCTGGTATTTGTGTTAAGATTCCTACACCATCCCCAGTTTCCCCTGCTGCATCCTTTCCAGCACGATGTTCTAATTGTTCAACGATTTTTAAAGCATCATCTACTGTTTTATAAGTTTTTAATCCTTTGATATTAACAACGGCCCCTATTCCGCAGTTATCATGTTCAAATGACTGATCATATAAACCTACATTTTCTTTGTTCATAAAGGTTCCTCCTTTTTTTGTACAGTTAGAATAGCACATTTAGTAATATGTGTAAAGATTAGTACTTTTTTTATGATTTTCCTAAAAAATAGTTATATTGTATACATTTTTTAATGTTTTATCAATGATTTGATAATCTTTTTTTAGCAAATTAATAAATTTATTTCAAAAGTGAGAAAAAATTTTTTTATTTTTTTTTAATTTATTGGCATTAAATAATAAAAAGAGTAGAATAAATGTAGTATTAATATATGGAAAGAGGAGAAAAATATGGAAGATATGTTTATTGTCGAAACTTCTGCTAGACATATTCACTTAAGTGATAAAGATTTAGCAACTTTATTTGGTGAAGGTCATCAATTAACAAATAAAAAAGATTTATCTCAACCTGGTCAATTCGCTTGTGTTGAAAGAGTAAAAGTAATTGGACCTAAAGGAGAATTAAATATGTCTGTTTTAGGACCTACAAGAAAAGAAACTCAAGTAGAAATTTCTTTAACTGACGCTAGAAGCATTGGTGTTCAAGCATTAATTAGAGAATCAGGAGATATCGAAGGAACTGCTGGATGTAAATTAGTTGGTCCTGCAGGAGAAGTTGAAATTCCTTGTGGCGTGATTGCTGCAAAAAGACATATTCACTTAACACCTGAAGATGCTGAAAAATTTGGAGTAAAAGATAAAGAAATCGTTAAAGTTGAAATTAATACAGATGGACGTTCTTTGATCTTTGGAGATGTTGTTTGTCGTGTAAGCGCTTCATATGCAACAGCTATGCATATTGATACTGATGAAAGTAATGCAGCAGCTTGTGGTAGAGAAGTTTACGGTAAAATCGTTAAATAAGAAAAAGAATGGTTTTAGATATAATTTCTAAAATCATTCTTTTTTTATACCTATAATATCTTACTTCGACAAATTATGATATAATCTTCGTGGGTGATGACATGAAAATATTAGATACTCTTGGAAAGTCAAAAAAGGCTATTGGTGGTGTTATAGCAATTATAGTTTTAGTTATTGCAATCTTTTTTGCAGGTGTTCATTATGCAAGTGGTAGTAACAATGATAAAATTACTTCAACAACCATTAAAAATCAATTAACTGAAATTAATGAGCTTGCACTTTATTCATATGATTATAGTAAGGTAGGAAAATTTTCTAATAAATTATCTTTTAATGGTTGGAAAATTCCTTTAACACAAAAAACTTTTATTATTACATATGATGGATCTATTAAAGCAGGGATTGATTTAAAACAGGCTAAAATAAGTATCGATAATGAGCAATTAAATATTACTTTACCTGCTGCAAAAATTTTAAGTCATGAAATTGATGAAAACTCTATTGAAGTATATGATGAATCATCAAATATTTTCAATCAAATAAGTATTAACGATTATAAATCTTTTGCGACTAAAGAAAAGAAAAAAAATGAAAAAGAAGCTATTTCTAATGGTATTTTAGAAAAGTCTAAAACAAAAGCTGAACAAACCTTAACCACATATCTACAGGCTATTCCAGAAATTAAAGATCATTATAAATTAAATATTACAATTGAAAATACAAAAACCGATGAGTAACAAACTCATCGGTTTTTTATTATTATTTATTAACAGCTTTTTTTAATGCAGAACTTGCTTTAAATGCAGGTGCTTTACTTGCAGCAATTGTCATTGTTTCACCAGTTCTTGGGTTTCTACCTGTTCTTTCACTACGAGTACGAACTTCAAAATTACCAAAACCTTTTAAAGAAACTTTATCTCCTTTAGCTAAAGCATCAGTAACAACTTCAACTAAAGCAGTTACTACTTTATCTACATCAGTTTTTGTTAATTCAGCGCTTGAAGCAATAGCTTCTACTAATTCAGTTTTATTCATTTTTATTATCTCCATTTCTCGAAATTTAGGATAATAAATCCTAGTCATATTCTACTACGTTATCTATTTATTTACAATAAAATAGTATGTATCAATTATAATTCTTCTATAAATTGTTCACATATTTCTTTGGACGTTGCCCATGATGTAACTAGACGTATACATGTATGTTGGTCATCTATTTTAAACATATATGTTGTTATATAGTTTTTATTTATTTTTTCCAACGTTTGTTGATCAACGATTGGAAATATTTGATTAGAAGGACTTTCAATATACATCTTATAGCCTTTATCTTTGAATCCTTTTCTTAATATATCAGCACATTCATTTTCATGTTTTCCTATTTCTAGATATAAATCATTTTCAAATAAAGCATTAAATTGAACTCCTAATAATCTTCCTTTAGCAAGCATGGCACCTTTTTGTTTAATATGATATCTAAAATCGGTTTTTAATTCATCATTAATAATAACTAAACATTCACCAAATAAGGCTCCCATTTTTGTACCACCAATATAGAAAACATCACTATAAAGCGCCATCTCTTGTAAAGTTGGTGCATCTTTCAAGACAAGTGCACTTCCAAGTCTTGCTCCATCTATAAATAAATATAAATTATTTTTTTGACAGCATTCATAAATGGCTTTTAATTCTTCTAAAGTATAGTACGTACCATATTCTGTTGTTTGTGAAATATATACCATTTTAGGTTGCACCATATGTTCATCAGGATGTTCACGCATGATTTCATCAATCATTTCAGGAATCATCTTTCCATCTTGATGTGGCTTTGTTAAAATCTTATGCCCGGTAAATTCAACAGCTCCTGTTTCATGAACATTGATATGTCCACTATCAACAGCAATAACAGCTTGATAATCTTTTAATGCTGAAGAAATCATAATCATATTTGTCTGTGTACCACCTACTAAAAAATGAATATCTACATTTTCATTTTCTAATATTGCTTTTATTTTATCTTTAGCTTTTTGACAATATTGATCTTCCCCATATCCTACTGTTTGAATAAAATTTGTCTTATTTAAAGCTTCCATCACTTGTGGATGAGCTCCTTCTAAATAATCACTTGCAAAGTTATACATCTTAACCCCCTAAAGAAAATAGGAAACATTGTTTCCTATAATTCTTCTCCATTTGTTTCAATTACTTTTTTATACCAATAATATGAATCTTTTTTGTATCTATTTAAAGTACCTGAATTTTCATCTTCTTCACGATCAATATAAACAAAACCATAACGTTTTTGATATCCGTTTAGCCAGCTTAATAAATCAGTATAAGACCATGTACAATAAGCAAGAACACGACAACCATCATCACATGCTTTTTTAAGTTCTTCGATATGACGTTTTAAATAATCAATACGATATGGATCATGAATTTGTCCATCTTCTAATTTATCAAATGCACCTAAACCATTTTCGGAAATAACGATTGGTAAATCATAACGCGAAGTAATTTCACGACAACACATTCTAATTCCCATTGGATCAATTGTCCAATCCCAATCTGTTGTTGGTAAAAACTCATTTTGTGGTTTTTTATAAAGACCCGGTACACCTTGAACTTTAGCGGTACCTTTTTTACCAGTGTTATTCATTGTATGATCACTACCAACACCATTAATATCATTATATTCAACAACACATGTTTGATAATAGTTCACACCCATGAAATCAATAAGTGAAGCTGCTTTTTTCATTAATGCTTCATCACCTTCTTCGAAGACAGGAGCACACCCTAATGATTTTAAATATTGAATAGCAGCACGTGGATAACGTCCATAAGCATAAGCATCCATCCAATAATAATTTTGTAAATCATCATAGTCCGCTTTAGCCATTGCATTTTCAGGTTTACGATCATAAGCATAACTTGGACTATAAGCAAATGAAGCCCCTACTTTTGCTTCTGGATGAAGTTCTTTTAAAGCTATAACACTTTTAGCATGTGCAATATTGGCATGATGATTGACTTGATAGAATGTTTTCATATCATCTACTTTTCCTGGTGGATGCATTCCTTCTAACCATCCATGTCCTGTAAAGATATTTTGTTCATTCATTGTAATCCAATATTTTACACGATCTCCATATCTTTTAAATAATGTTGTGGCATAATTTACATAATCATCAACAATTTTTCTGCTTTCCCAACCATGATATTGGTCTTCTAAAGCTTGTGGCATATCCCAGTGATAAACTGTAACCATAGGTTCAATTCCATATTTTAATAATTCATTGATAAGATTATCATAAAATTCTAAACCTTTTTCATTGACTTCACCATTTCCATTTGGATAAATACGTGTCCAAGCAATTGAAAAACGATATGTTTTCAATCCCATTTCTGCCATCAACTTGACATCTTCTTTGTAACGATGATAATGATCAACGGCCTTATCACCTGTTGTTGCTTTAAAAGTCTTTCCTGGAATTCTTACAAATTTGTCCCAGTTGGAAACACCTTTACCATCTGCATCCCAGCCACCTTCTACTTGATAAGCAGCAGATGCACTTCCCCAAAGAAAATCTTTAGGAAATCCTTTTGTTTCTTTAAAATACATTCTTTTTCTCCTTATTTCATATATTTTTTGATAAACTGACTTAATGTTTGTTTAAAGTCATCGTTTTCAACAAGTTCATATAAGTATTTTTCATCTTTTAAGACAAACAATACTTTTTCTCCTCTATTTTTATTATATAGCGGATAAACCATCTTTAATGGTACAAAATCGTCATCTTTTGCATGAAAATACAATGTAGGTATATCATTGTGTCTAACATATTTTGTTGTATTTTCTTTTAAATCAATACGCACAGCTTTTTTTATATGACGTGCAATAATTGAAATTGCTGGATATTTTGAAATCTTATAATCTGCTTCTAAACGATATCCAATAATATCATATGGTGACGTATAAGCCCCATCTGAAATAATAGCTTCAACATTTTTTAAAACATGTCTACCTGAAGCATTTAAAATTGTATTTGCTCCTTGTTCTTTACCATACATTAATATTTTATGATCTTTCCCATAAGTTTCTAATAGGTACTTATTCCAACATACTAAATCATTGACATCCTTGATTCCAAATCCTCTAATATAACCATCACTTTGTCCATGTGCACAAGCATCTATTAATAAGATTTGTGCTTCTGGCAAATGGTCTTCAAAATATGGAACATATAATTGCATATCTTTTGCCTGTAAACCAAATGGATGTGAAATTAAAACTGTCATTTGAGGGTTTTCTTTAGGAATCAAAATTCCTCTTAATTGAATATCTTGATCATTTTTTATATAAATATTTTGACTATTGAATTTTGTTTCTAAAATACTTGGTCTATCTTCTTGTTTATGATGTCTGTATAATAATTTTTTTTGCATATTTTTTGGATAATGTGTAAACAGATGCTGCTGCAGTAGAAACACCTCCTAAAACTAATAATCCTTTAATTGCTGTTTTATTATTCTTTACCATTTGAATATTCCTCCTTATATTCTTCCATTAATAATCTATTAATATTAGCTACCTGTTCAAATGAAGTAAGACGATATTCATCATGATTCATCCTTGCTGCATAGAAACGAATTGCTTTTTCTAATTCCAAACGCATAATTTCTTTGTATTCTGGTGGAAATGTTGAAATTGGAAAACATACAAATAAGAATGTATTATAATCTTTTGAAAATAAATCGATAAGTAAATCATATCCTTCTATTTCTAAAATTCTATTTCCTATTTCTTTTTGTAAATCATGATTAGCAAAAGTCAACACATCATTCATTACAAAACGTAGAATATCTTCACATGCATCGATATATTGTTCATGATTATTTTGATAAAGTGATTTGAGATATGAAATAACAATATTATTTTCTAACTGATCTGGATTTAATCTTTCAAAATGATTAAATAATCTTTCAGCAACTTCTTTATTCAATAAAATAAAGCTTCCAAATTCTTTTATAATTGAAAGTGTAAATCTTGGCATTTGACATAAGCGCTCAAAGATTTCTAATAATTCATCTTTAGTTGATTTAAAAAAGCCATCTATATGATTTGTCATTTTCTTTATGGTCTCTTTAAAATATTCTAAATGAA
>UMIB01023921.1_pt1 | contig 12492 bp, 7 predicted proteins | sample 1965641 | NCBI WGS metagenome assembly UMIB01 (sample SAMEA4836110, study PRJEB28245) | human gut metagenome | biome: gut microbiome; material: fecal sample | place: Denmark | collected 2008
AGCTCGCCAACCGCACCATCGAGGCCGCCCGTCAGCGCGACTATTCCGTATACGTCACCACGTATGCGGAAGGCTCCGCGAAAGGCGCGCGCGATCTGCTGAAGAAGTTCAACTCCACGGTGTCCGATGGCATGATCCTTTCCATGAGCGAGGTGGAAAACATTTCGCCCGATGATCTGAAGGTTGATTTTCCGCTGGTCATCGTTGGCGCGCGTACCACGTGGGGCATTGTGGATCACGTGACCCCAGACGATGTATCCGCAGCCGCCATGGCCGCAGGCTACCTGTATGACCGCGGTTCCACCAGACTTGCAGTGATCGGTGCCCGTGACGTTTACGACGAAGAGGCATTGCTGAATGCCGCAGAAGGCAACGCGCAGCTGCGTCTGCGCGGCATCATCGAAGAGACCCGTAGGCGTGGGCTCTCCTTGGATCCGCAGCTGATTGGCAACACCGATCAGGATTGGACCATCGGAGCCGGTGCCCGTGTGACCCAGCGGCTCATTGATTCCGGCGTGCCATTCGACGGTGTGATTGCCTTGAACGATCAGTTGGCCATCGGCGCATTGACCGCTCTGCGCACCGCTGGTTATGAGGTGCCCGTGCAGGTGCAGGTCATCGGCTTCGATAACAACGAGGAAGCCCCCTACCTGCAGATTCCGCTGACCACCATGGATTCCCGCCTTGACTGGACGGCTCCCACGGCAGTGAATCGCATCCTCGGACGCATCGACGGCAGCATCACCAAGTCCGAACTGCTCACCACCGAATCCCAGGTCATCGCCCGCGCCTCCACACGCTGAACGACATTGCTGTAATGCTGGTGTTGCTGTACTGGGCCGTACGAGGCGTTGATACACCGGTTGACCAACACGGCATAAAGTGCTAAGGTGACGATTGCGTGGTACACAGCTGTACCGCGTGGCGCATAAGGAAAGGAAGCGCCAAGCATCACTGGGCGTTCGTTCTGAGCGTTCACCATTCAAAGGAGAAAAAGCATGCGCCGAAATACCGCGCTTACTCGCATTATGGCATCCGGCGTGGCCGCCATAATGCTCTGCGCAGGAGGCACGTTCACTGTAAACGCCGCCGAAGAAGAACCAGTTAAAGCCGACGTCTCGGTCAAGGCCATCCAAGGCTTAAGCGATGATTTCATCGGCGGTATGGACGTCTCATCCATGCTCTCGCTGGAAGAAAGCGGCGTCACGTTCAAGAACGCCAATGGCGAGGTCGAGGATTTGTTCACGTTGCTCAAGGAATCCGGCGTGAACTATGTGCGTCTGCGTGTGTGGAACGATCCGTTCACCGCAGACGGCCAAGGATATGGCGGCGGCAACGTCAACGCCGATCGCGCACTGACCATGGCCAAGCGAGCCACGGCAGCAGGGCTGAAAGTGCTGGTCGACTTCCATTACTCCGATTTCTGGGCCGACCCCAGCAAGCAGCAGGTGCCCAAGGCGTGGAAATCCTTTGAAGGCGACGCGGACAAAACCGCCGACACCGTATACGACTACACCAAGCAGACTCTGACCACGTTCAAACAAGCCGGCGTGGACGTCGGCATGGTGCAGGTCGGCAACGAAACCACTGCGAAAATCGCCGGCATCTCCGGCTGGGACGGCATGTCCAAAGTATTCTCCGCAGGTTCCAAAGCCATACGCGAAGTGCTCCCCGAAGCCAAGGTCGTCATTCATTTCACCAACCCGGAGAAAGCCGGCACCTACGCCACTTACGCCAAACAGTTGAGCAACCACAATGTGGATTACGATGTGTTCGCCAGCTCCTACTACCCGTTCTGGCATGGCACCACCGAAAACCTCACCAGTGTGCTCAAGAACGTGGCCTCCACTTATAAGAAAGATGTGATGGTGGCGGAAACGTCGTGGGCATACACCTTGGATGATGGCGACGACGATTCCAACACAGTACCCAGTAAAGTAACCGCCGATAACCTCAAGAAATACGACATCAGCCCGCAAGGCCAGGCCGATGAGATTCGCATGGTCGCCGAGGCCGTGAACAATATCGGCGACAATGATGGCGATGGCGAAAACGACGGCCTGGGTGTGTTCTACTGGGAGCCCGCATGGGTGCCCGTGGGCACCGGCGGCAAGGATAACGCCGAACTGGTGGATACGTGGAACAAGTACGGTGGCGGCTGGGCCACTGAAGCGGCCGGCGAATACGATCCCAATGACGCCGGCCTGTACTGGGGCGGCTCAGGTGTCGATAACCAAGCTTTGTTCGATTTCGATGGCAAGGCGCTCGCCTCTCTGCCGACGTTCAAGTACATTCACACCGGTGCCGTCACCGATCATGTGTTCACCAAGATAGATCCAGTGGAGATTACCGCGACTGACTCGGATTCCATCGACGCGATCAAAGCGCAATTGCCGAGTGAGGTGGCCGCACACTATCAGGATGGGGTGGACGAGACCGAAACCGTGACCTGGCAATCCGCTGCGCTTGACTGGATTCGTGGCGCAGGCACATACACCATCACCGGCACCACCAACGCTGGCCACGACGTGACCGTCACCGTCATCGTCACCGCCACTCCCGCCAAGGATTACGTAACGGACGGCAGCTTCGAGAACGCTGAGAACGATAAGAACTGGACCATTACCGGCACCGGTGCGTCCATCACCGAAGACAGTGGCAACGCCGCCGACGGCAAGCGCGCGCTGAAGTTTTGGGCATCCGATGCCTACAGTTTCTCCGCCACGCAGACCATCACCGGACTCGAGCCTGGCGAATACGTGCTGACCGCCATGAGCCAAGGCGCGGCAGCGGACAACGCCGCTATTACCGATGGTGTGGCCCTCTCCGCCACAACGGGTGGCAAGACCACGTCCGATGTGCTGGAACTCAACGGTTGGGTTAAGTTCGATACCGCCACCGTGCCTGTCACCGTGGGTGCTGATGGCACAGCGACCATCACCATCACGGGCAACCTGCCTGCCGACGCATGGGGCAATGTGGACAAGGTCTCACTCGTCAAAAAGACCGAAACTCCGGTGAAGCCATCCACGGAGAACCTGGACAAGGCCGTGGCCGAAGCCGGGAAAATCAATCGCGATGAGTACACCAACGAGTCGCTCGCCAAACTCGATCAGGCGCTTGCCGCCGCTGACGTGCTGCTTGCCGGCAGCACCTACACCGAGCAGGACGTGAACGATGTGATCAAGCTTGTTGCCGATGCCATTGCCGGCCTCGCCCAAAAGGAGGTCTCCAGCCTGACCGTCACGCCAAGCAAAACCACCTATCAGGTGGGCGATGCCATCGATGCCGACCATGATCTCAAGGTCGTGGGCAACTATTCCGCAGGCATGGGCAACGTGACGCTTTCCGCCGACCAGTTCACGCTCGATTACGATTTCTCCGCTCCCGCTGATGCGGCGAAGGTTACCGTAACGCTCAAGTCGAATCCGAATGTCACCGAAACCTATACGGTTGCGGTTACCGCTCGGGCCGAAGGTGGTTCCGGCAACGGCTCGGACGGTGCGGGTAATGGCGGGGCTACTATCAATCCCGATACGGGCGAGGGCGATAAGACCAACGGTGCGAATGGCGACAAGATCACTGGTGTGCTGAGCAATACCGGTAGCGCGGTGACTGCCGTGGGTCTTGCGGTTGTCGTTCTCGGCGTGGCCGGCGGGGTCTCGCTTGCTTTGCGTCGTAAGCGCTCCTGATAGAGACTGATGCGGCATTATGATGCGGTTGCCGGCAGCCGGCAACCGGCTGCCAGATGCCATCTGTCGGCTGTCGTTTATCGGTTGTCGGCTGTCAGATGCGTCTGTCTCGGCGCAGCGATGCGATTCTGTCCCGGTTCGTGCATCAATCGTTTGATGTGGGTACCAGGACAGAAATCACTGTCCTGGTTTGCGAAAACGGGTGTTTTTCGCGTACCGGGACAATTCCCGTTGCCCCGGTTTGCACGTCAATCGTTCTACGTGAGAACCGGGACAGTATGTTGATTTCGGGATTGGCTGTATTCCGCCGATTCTGTTTGTCGGGGTATGTGGACTTTGGGGATTGTCTTGTCCTGGTTCTCGAAAATGGCCCGAAATTGCGTACCGGGACAACGATTTCTGCCCCGGTGCAAACGTCAATCGATTGACGCCTGTACCGGGGCAAATTCGCGCCCGGGAACAATAGGGCGAGGGCCGGTCGCAGGAGTAGAGCGTGATGTTGTCATGATTGCGCCCGGCTCTCCCACACGGAAGGCCGGGCGCAATCATGCCGTTTGGTTGCAGCACCCGCACATCGCCTGCATAACCGTGTACAGTGGCGTGTAGTCGCAGCAATAAAGGAGCATCGCACATCATGACCAACGGACACATCAACCCCGCCAACGTGCCGGGCATCGCCTTGAAAGACGGTCATTCCATTCCGCAAGTCGGTCTCGGCGTGCTACGTATCGACGACGAGGGCGTGGTCCCCGTCGTCGAATCCGCGTTGGAAGCCGGCTACCGCCATATCGATGGTGCGGCCGGCTACAACAACGAGGCCGGCGTGGGCCGCGCGCTCGCCGCTTCCGGATACAACAAGGGCACCAAGCGCGAGACCCTGTGGGTCACCACCAAGCTGCGCGACTCCCAGCAGGGCTACGATTCCGCGCTCAAGGCATTCGACAACTCCCTGAAACTCCTCCAGCTCGATTACGTGGACATGTACATGATCCATTGGCCCACGCCGTTCGACTGGCGCAGCACCGACACCTGGAAGGCGTTCGTCAAGCTGCGCGACGAAGGCATGGCACGCACGCTCGGCGTATGCAACTTCATGCCCGCCGATCTGAAGCGTCTGCACGGGGAGACCGGCGCATGGCCGGCCGTCAATCAGATTGAGCTGCACCCCACGTGGCAGCAGCGCGAAGTGGTGGCGTTCTGCAAAGAGCACGGCATCGCCGTGGAGGCATACTCGCCGATGGCGCGTGGCGCCGACCTCAACGCCGGCGACGGCACCATCGAGAAGATCGCCGCCGCCCATGAGGTCAGCCCGGCCCAGGTGATTCTGCGCTGGCACATCGAAAACGGCACGATCATCATCCCCAAGTCCGTGCATGCCGACCGTCAGAGGGAGAATCTCGACCTGTTCGGCTTCGCCCTGACCGCCGATGAACACGCTGCCATCGACGCCCTCGACGGCCCCACCCGCGCCGGCCACGACCCCCTCACCTTCACCTATGCGTGATTGATGGCACGTCGTAACGCCCACTTCCGCCGTCGTTTCAACGCCTCTGGACCGCTGGAGCGCGTGCTGATTCTCATCGTTCTCGCCGTAGCAATCGGCGTGACCATCGGCCTGTTACTGCCGCAGGTCAGCTCCGACGCGGCCAAAATCACCGGTGGCTACACTGCCACCGGTTCAGCCGCCGACACTTTGAACGCGCTCGCCGTAGACGACAACCAAAGCTCCTCCGGCTACGACCGCGATTCCTTCGGTTTCCGCACCACCGACGTCGACGGCAATGGCTGCGACGTACGCGACGACGTGCTCGCCCGTGATCTCACGGACATCACCTACAAATACGCCGGTTCCTGTGTGGTCGAGTCCGGCACACTGGCCGATCCGTACACCGCTCAGACCATCCATTTTGTACGTGGCCGCGCCACCAGCGCCAAAGTGCAGATCGACCATGTGGTGGCCCTTGAAAACGCTTGGCAATCCGGTGCGCGCGACTGGTCCACTGCCAAACGCCATGAATTCGGCAATGACCCCTACAACCTGCTGGCCGTCGACGGCCCGGCCAATCAGGAGAAGGGGTCGGCTTCCGCCGCCTACTGGCTACCCACCAACGCCGACTACCGTTGCGACTACGTGGCCCGCCAGATTGGCGTCAAAGACAAGTACCAGCTCACCGTCACCTCCCAAGAAAAGGACGCCATGCTCGCCGTCCTCCACACCTGCCCGGGCCAGGCCGTGCCCGCAGACGAATAGGGGCTACCGCTCAGGATTGTTGAGCATAGGTGCCTGCCCCTCGTCATAAGCGCGCAGGAGCCGTCGGAGCAAAAATGTGGTGAAGTATGGTGCGGTGAACACGTGTTCGCTACTACCGATATTGCCGGCGGATAGTTTCACGCCGAACTGAATTTCCGGATAAGAATCCGAAGCGATTAGCGTCCGCATGGATTTGGCGGTGCCTTTTTTCGATTTCACCTCCACCGGCACCAGCCATTCGCGCGTGCGGACGAAGAAATCCTGTTCCAGTGTGGAATCCTCTTTTTTGTAGTAGTACAGGTCATAGCCGGATTTCCGTAGCGCTTCAGAGACGATGCTCTCGTACATAGCCCCCTTATAGACACCAAGATTACGATTGGCCCGCAGATCATCACTGGCCTCGTCGTCAAGCATCGCTACGAACAGACCGGTATCGCCGAAATATATCTTGAACTTGTTTTCGTCATAATTGCCTTTCAACGGCAGTTCAGGATAGGACATACATCGGCAGATATTCACCATTCCCGAGGTCTCAAGCCATTCCACGCATCCTCGATAGTCTTTGAAACGCGCTCCGCTGGCGACTTTGCTGATTTGGAACTTCTTGTTTTCCTTGGCGAGTTGCACGGGAATATGGTTGAACACGTTGAGAATTCGTGCCTGATCGAGTCCTTGCGCGTATTTGCGGATATCCTCCTGGTAGTCCAAAATAAGCTGGCGCTGCAATTGCAGTGTTCCCTCGAACGTGCCAGTGCGTATATGGGAGGCGACAACCGCAGGCATGCCGCCAAGCACGCAGTAATCCATAAATGCCGTGGAGAAGACGTTCATTTCCACTTCAGAGAATGGCGTAGCGTCACACAGGTGGGTGAACATGCTTTCGATGACGGCCTCATCGTATCCGCGAGCCCACAGAAATTCCTCGAAGTCCAACGATCGCATTTCGTAGTCGGTCTTATATCCCACGCTATTGCTTTCGATTTGCTTATAGCTGATGCCCAGCATTGAACCGCTGCAAATCACATCATATTTGCCGTCGATTTTAAAGAACTTCAGTGCAGTGGCGATATCAGGATGGGCCTGGATTTCGTCGAAAAAGATGAGCGTATCGCCCGGAATGAACTTTTTAGCTGGGTCGATCAGGGAAATATTGCGGACGATGGTATCCGCGCCATAACCGTCCGCAGTGATTGCACGATATTTCGGTTCCTCAACGAAGTTGATTTCCACTACCGAACGGTAGTTGTGTGCGGCAAAGTAATCGATAGTCTCTGTCTTGCCTACTTGACGAGGGCCCTTGATGATTAGCGGGGAGCGATTCGGGTCGGATTTCCATGCATTGAGATAGGCATCGGCTTTGCGTTTGAGATACATGAGGAGCCCCTTTCCGAATTACTGCTATATCAATGATTTTACACTTTCATGAGCGAGTTTTCTACCGTCTGGCACATTTCATGAGCGAGTTTTCTAGTAATTTCCTCATTTCATGAGCGAGTTTTCGGCGGTTTGTCACATTTCATGAGCGAGATGGCGGGAAATGCCAGCTGCCAGTCCGCCAGTCATCCATCAATCGTCCGCAGATTGTCCGTCTGTTGACGCGGGAAACATGCCCGCGCTATAACTGAGCCCGGTATGAAGGGAGAAGGGAATAGGAACAGACGATATGGCAGTAACACACACCGCAGCAGATGCCATTGCGGCAACCACTATGACGAACGCCGTGGCAGACATCGAACAGGAAACACCGGAAATCGAGAAGGAACGCCAGCTTGCCGGAGTCGGAGCCGGAGCTGGAACCGTGGCAAACGGCAAGAAAAAGCCGCATGACCATGCGCTGGCCAGCATCCTCGGCCCCGCGTTCGTGGCGGCCGTGGCCTACGTCGATCCTGGCAACGTGGCGGCCAACATCACCTCCGGCGCGCGATACGGCTACCTGTTGGTGTGGGTGCTGGTGCTCGCCAACGCCATGAGCGTGCTCATCCAGTATCAGTCCGCAAAACTCGGCATCGTGACCAACAAATCCCTGCCGGAACTGCTGGGTGAACGTATGAGCGATGCCGGCCGCTTCATGTTCTTTATGCAGGCCGAGGTCATCGCCATCGCCACCGATCTGGCCGAGGTGATCGGCGGTGCCATCGCCCTGAACCTGCTGTTCGGATTGCCGCTGTTCATCGGCGGTCTGGTGATCGGCGCAATCTCCACGGTGATGCTGTGGTTCCAAGGTGTCAAGACGCAAACCACGTTCGAGCGCATCATCATCGTGATGCTGCTGATTATCACATTCGGCTTCATCGCAGGCCTGTTCGTGGACCCGCCGAGCCCCGGCGAAGTGGTCAAGGGCATGATTCCACGCTTCCAGGGCACCGACTCGGTGCTGATGGCCGCCTCGATTCTGGGCGCCACCGTGATGCCGCACGCCATCTACCTGCACTCCACGCTGGTGAACGACCATTACGCAGGCGGCGAAAAGCCGTCGATCAAAACGCAGCTGAAAGGCTCGAAAATCGATGTGGTCTGGGCGCTGTTGCTGGCCGGCACCGTGAATCTGGCGATGCTGGTGCTCGCCGCCAACTCGCTGCACGGCATGTCTGGCACGGATTCCATCGACGGCGCACAGCGGGCGATCGCGCAGGTGCTTGGCCCGGTGATCGGCACGATCTTCTCCATCGGCCTGCTGGCTTCGTCGCTGAGCTCCACATCGGTCGGCACGTATGCCGGCTCGGAAATCATGCACGGTCTGCTGCACGTTAACGCTCCGATGTGGGCCTGCCGCGTGGTCACGCTGGTGCCGGCACTGATTGTGCTGTGGTTCGCCAAGGACCCGACTCAGGCGCTGGTCATCGGCCAGATGGTGCTTTCCATCGGCATCCCGTTCGCCGTGATTCCGCTGATGCGATACACGCATGACAAGGAACTCATGGGCAAGTGGGTTGACGGCCCCGTCAAGCACGTGATTTTCATGATCGTCGTGGCACTGATTGTGGCGCTCAACGTGCTGCTGATTGTCCTGACGCTGATGGGCAGGGCGTAATAGACTCCAGCTGAAATCCTGCGATAGCACAACATAATAAGAAGCCCCGGTGTTGGAAACCGGGGTTTCTTATTATGTTGAGAATGGTTGGATCTGCCGTCAGTTCGCAGCCATACGCCGCGCACGCCGTTCGCGCAGCGAACGCAGGGAAATAATGTCTCGCGTACGACCGGCACCGTCGCCCTTGACGCCGAAGAACACCATCAACACCATTGCCAGACAGATTATTGCGGAGATTCGCAGCGCCCATTGAATGCCGAAAATCGAAGCGGCGACGGCGGAGGCGCCGCCCTGCTTATGCAAAGCGGCAAACGTTTCCATCAGAATCACCAACACGGGTGCGCCCACAGCGCCCGCAATCTGACGCGCGGTATTCGTCACCGATGATCCGGCGGACACTTCGCTCGGCCCGTTCAGGCAATTCAGGGACCACGTGGTAATCGGCATCAGCAGGAAACCCATGCCGATCTGACGGATGAACTGGCAGATCGATACCCACCAGATCCACGTATCCATCGCCACCAGCGACATGCCCAAGGTGCCAAGGGTCAACACAATCGAACCGAACAAAGCCACCGGGCGCGCGCCGAATCGATCCATCGCGCGGCCGCCGAAGAACTGGGAGACGCACTGGCCGATAGCGCCCGGCAGCATGATCAGACCGCTCATCGTGGCCGAATAGCCGCGGTCGGTCTGGATGTAGAGCGGCATGATGACCAGAATCGAACTGAAGGCGAAAAATGCCAGCGACGCGGTAATGGTGCCGACGGTGAACGAACGGTTCTTCAGCACTTCCAAGTCCAGCAGCGGCGGCTGGGGGAGTGCCGACTTGTCCTTGGCTACGGCCTCGCGATACCGCTTGCCAGCGCGCAGGTTACGCAGCACGAACCATACGATGCCGATCAGACCCACAACCATAGGTCCCCACGTGACCGGTGCCGCGAATCCATAGGTCTCCGAATTGGTGAAGCCGAACATAAGCCCGCCAAAGCCGATCACCGACAGGCATGCCGAGAAGAAGTCCGCGCGGGCCGAAGGGTCGTGTGAACCGAAATTATGCAGTCCGAACATGGCCGCCAGCAGCGAGATTACGCCAATGATGGTCATGGTCAGGAAGATCGAGCGCCAGCCGTTGGCATCGGTCTGCCAGCCGCCCAAGGTGGGGCCGATGGCTGGCGCCACGCTCATGGCCATGCCCACCGTGCCCATGGCAAACCCGCGGCGAGACAGCGGGTAAATGGAGAACACGGTGATTTGCAGCACCGGCCACATCACGCCTGTGCCGGCAGCTTCGAGCACGCGCCCGACCAGCACCCATACGAAGTTTGGCCCCAACCATGCCAGCACGGAGCCGAGTGTGAACACCGCCATCGAGCAGATGACGATCTGGCGGGTGGAGAAGCGTCGGGTCAGAAACGCGGTCAGCGGCACCATCACGCCCATGACCAGCTGGAACACGGAGGTGAGCCACTGCCCGGTGGTTACGGAGATGTGGAATTCGGAAACGATAATCGGCAGCGCGGAACTCAGCTGCAACTGCGTGAAGTTGCCCACGAAGGTGATGAAGGTCAATATCGCGATGGAGATGAACGCCGCCCGGCTGAGTTTGCCGTCTACATATGATTCCTCGCGGCTCAGCACCCGCTGCAGTTCGCCGCGATGATTCTTGATTCCCTGAGCTCCGTTCATTCCACTCACGTGCATACTCCACTCTCGCTGATCGACCGCAACAACGCATCAGGCGGTCTCTCAAAGCAACCCCAACACGCTACACCCAGGGGTAGTCCGTGGGGTAGTCCGTCGAGATGCAATGCCGAGATGACTGGCCGCCCGGTTGCAGAGCAAATTAGTCCCGTTATTCGAGACGTCAAAATGAACGTAGTTACTATCCGATCACGTTCGCTATGTTGGTTTTCCAACACCCCCCCCCCTAGCGGTTAGGGGTGTGATGTCTGTACCATGTTGAAGGGGTAACCCCGTATACACCCGTACACAGGGGAATCCAGAGAAGTGAGAGCCGCGAGACCTGAGGTATACGGTTGAAAAGGAAGAATTGGTGTTTGAGATGTCATCTCTGAGCAGTAACGGTCAGCCGTCTACACGCAGCAGACAGGCCAATAGCGGTGACCGAACCACCGCTCAGCTCAGTGATATCCGCCAAAAGCATCTCAGCCACGTGCTGTACTGGCGATTCTTCGTCAATCTCGCCCTCATGCTTATCGACGCCGCCATGTACATCATCGCCGGAGCCACGGTGCTCAATCTGCGTCATGAGGCAACGCCGTTCTATTCGAGCAGATTCAATTTCACGATTGACTCCACCGTTTACTTTATGATTGTGGCCTGCTTCTGGGTGTGGTCGCTCTATGTCGCCGGCATTTATCATCGCCATGTTATGGGTGACGGTTACCAGCTCAATGTGCTGCTGGTCAAAGGCATGGTCGTGTGCTGGGTGGTGCAGTGCGCGTTCAGCTACTTCTTCAATCTGGGTCTGACCCTTACCTCGCTCTGCTTGGTGGTGATTGCCGGATGGTTGCTCACCATGGTGGAACGCATTGCCAGCCGTGCATTCATTACGCGTAGTCGTCGCAAGGGCGCCTACGCTTACGGCACGGTGATCATCGGTTCCCCGCACGGCATTGGTCGCACGCTAAAATTCCTCGGTCAGCGTCGGCAACTCAACTACCGCCCGGTGGCAGTATGCCCGATTCATCTCAATCCCGATACCGGATTGATTGAACAGAGCACCGACCATGAGACACTCCGTGAGGAGATGCAAAAGAACGAGGGCTGCCAGCTGCCCGTACTCGAGTACAGCGATCATAATCTTGCTGAACAGATTATTGACATGAACGCGCAGACCGTTATGGTGGCTGACGAGCTGCATCGCTATTCGGATAATTACGATATCTTCTCCGTGCGCATGGAATCGTTCGGTCTGGAGATTGCCGTGCTGGCTTCCGCCGCTGACACTTCCAACCATGAGATTCAGGTTCGATCTATCCAAGGCACCACGATTATCACGCAGCGTCTTGCGCAATACACGCCAGCCCGTCGTTTGACCAAACGCTTGTTTGACTTGGTGATTTCTTCGCTAGCGATCATCTGTTCGTCGATTATCACCATCCCGGTGGCGATCGCCATCAAAGTCACGGACGGCGGACCGGTGTTCTACAAGCAGACCCGTATGGGCCTGCGCGGCAAGCCGTTCCAGATGTACAAGTTCCGTTCGATGGTGGTGAACGCCGACGCGCTCAAGAAGGAGCTCGCAAAAGAAACCGGCCAGACCGATCGCTTCATCTTCAAGATGAAGAACGACCCACGCATCACCAAGGTGGGGCATTTCATTCGCCGCTTCTCCATCGACGAGCTGCCCCAGTTCCTCAACGTATGGATGGGCGATATGTCCGTAGTGGGGCCGCGCCCGCCGCTGCCTGAGGAATATGCCCGTTACAACCGTCTGTACGCCACCCGCATGCTGGTCAAGCCAGGCATCACCGGTCCGTGGCAAGTGTCCG
>UMIB01005940.1_pt1 | contig 12413 bp, 10 predicted proteins | sample 1965641 | NCBI WGS metagenome assembly UMIB01 (sample SAMEA4836110, study PRJEB28245) | human gut metagenome | biome: gut microbiome; material: fecal sample | place: Denmark | collected 2008
TCTCTTACAAAATCCTCTGCCTCCATACCGGATACCGACGGAATGAACGGACAGTCGATCAGATAAGAAAGTCCCGTTTTTTCCAACATGAACCGTTTTTCTTCGTCCGTCAGAACAAATCCGCTTTTTCTGCCGTTGATGGTAAACATTACGCTTTTCAGGTTCTTTTTTTCCAGAATGCGGGACAGAAGCTTCTGATGCCCTCTGTGCACGCCATCAAATTTTCCAAGTGTAACGGCTGTCTCCTCCTGGATATACAGTCCGTCAATTCCCTTCATGTATTCCATAATCACATTCCTATTTTATAAAAACATTTTTACCGGAAAAAACATGCCTTTTTCTTCCCGGTATTCATAGATCGCACAGAACTGTCCACCGGTATCGTATACGCGGATCCTGTCCTTTTCCAGCTCATCCACGTTCTGCCCTTCCGGCAAAAGGTTCTGTATCTCACGAACACGAAACGGATTGCCGTTTCTGAGGATCTTTTCCTGCTCTTCCAGGATCGATACGCACGGATACTGCATAAAAACAGCATCGACCGGCATCAGAATCTGTTCGATTTTTCCTGATTCCTGCAATTTTTCGATTTCAGGAAGTTTCAGGCTGTCTTTTAATGTAAAACTGCTGACACGGGTGCGGAGAAGTGATTCCATGCATCCGCCGCAGCCAAGCTTTTCTCCGATGTCATGGCAAAGCGTGCGGATATATGTTCCCTTGGAACAGGTAACGGTCATGGTGACAAAAGGCAGGGCGATCTGATCGATCGTAATTTCCAGAATCTTGATCTTTCTCGCTTTTCTCTCTACGGTTTTTCCTTCTCTTGCCAGATCGCAGAGCTTTTTTCCATTCACTTTCAGTGCGGAGTACATCGGCGGAACCTGTGCATATTCTCCGACAAAACCAAGGATCGCCTCACGTACCTCTGCTTCCGATACGGCTGCGTCCTTCTGTTCCAGGATTTCGCCTGTCATATCCTGCGTATCCGTGACGACGCCAAGGTGCAGAACAGCCTGATAGGTTTTATCTTTATCTGTTAAAAGTTCACACACTTTCGTTGCTTTTCCAAGACACACCGGCAGCACACCTTCTGCTGCCGGGTCCAGGGTTCCGGTGTGTCCGATCTTTTTCTGTTTTAAAATCCCGCGGAGTTTTGCAACGACATCGTGTGAGGTATAGCCCTGTTCTTTGTATACATTCAGAATTCCGTTAAAAGTGTTCTTCTGTGGTGTCACTGTATTTCCTCCGGCATCTGTTTTGCAATCTCTCTGGTCAGGTTGTTTACCACATCATGCATGGAACCCTGCATGGTACATCCGGCTGCACGCACATGACCGCCGCCGCCGAAAAACTGTGCCACTTTCTGCACATCGATATAGGACTTTGAACGCATGCTGACTTTGTATTCCTGCGTGTTGGCCTCGTACAAGAAAATAGCAACCTCTACGCCCTCCGTATTGCGAAGCAGTGCAGAAATACCGTCAAGATCCGTCGGGGTCACGCCGTAGAAATCAATGTCACGCTGACGCAGTCCGCTGATGATACATCTGCCGTCCATCAGCCGCATGCTCTCAAGCAGGGCACGCCCTGTGATCTGGTGCTGAAGGTATGTTTTTTCGAAATACGTTTTATCGAGAATGTCGGTGAATGCAATGCCTTTGTCCATCAGTTTTCCGGCAATCTGCATCGTTTTGGAAGAGGTGCAGGTATACTGGAAGACACCGGTATCGTGGGCGATTCCCATATAAAGAGCCTCTGCGATATTTTTGCCGATCTTATCTTCATCCAGAATATCATAGATCAGTTCACAGGTAGAACTTGCCTCTGCTTCGATATAATTGCTCTGTGCATAGCCTGGGTTGCTGATATGGTGGTCAATGCAGACCGTGCGTTTTGCAGTGTCAAAATATTTTGCAGACGCTCCGAGACGCTGCTTGTCCCCGGCATCCAGTGCAATGAACAAATCGTATACTTTCTCTTCCTCACAGGAATGTATGATCCGGTCGCTTCCTTCCAGAAACTTAAAAGAATCACGGATTTCTTCCAAATAGACCGTTGGCTGAACATCCGGAAATTCCTGCTGTATGTAGAGATAAAGTCCGATACAGGAGCCGACACAGTCGCCGTCCGGCCGAATATGGCCGGAGATCGCAACGGTCTTTGTATCCTGTAAAATTTCAGAAAGTTTAATCTTCATGCTCATCCTCTCTCTTTTCAGAATGACTGTTTACATCATCGATCAGTTTTGACATGCTGACACCATATTCAATGGACTGATCCAGCACAAAACGGATTTCCGGCGTATTACGGAGATTGATCGTATGTGCCAGTTTTCGTCTGATAAATCCTTCTGCACTTTTCAGACCTGCAATGGTATCCTGCTGGGCCTGTTCATTGCCCAGCACGCTGATCCATGCTTTGCAGGTCTTCAGATCCGGTGCAACTTCCACCGCAACGACTGATGTCATCGGATGGATTCTCGGATCTTTGATCTCCCCGCGGATGATATTTGCCAGTTCACGCTGTACTTCACCATTGATGCGGGTGTTTTTAATACTATGCTTTCTCATATTGGCAAAACCTGCTTTCCTATCTTGGTACTTCTACCATAATATATGCTTCTACCTGATCCAGTTCGTGGACATCATTGAATTTCTCAAATACAAGACCACATTCGTATCCGGCTCTTACTTCTTTTACATCATCTTTGAATCGTTTCAGGGATGCCAGCGGTCCTTCAAAGATCTGTGTTCCTTCACGGGTAATACGGACAGAGCAGCCTCTCTGGAACGTACCGTCCAGCACATAGGAACCGGCGATGGTTCCGACACCGGAAGCTTTGAACAGCTGACGTACTTCTGCGTGTCCGATGACTTTTTCTTCGAAGATCGGATCCAGCATGCCCTTCATAGCTGCTTCTACATCTGCAATCGCATCGTAGATGACACGGTACAGTCTTACGTCCACACCTTCACGCTCTGCTGTTGCCTTTGCAGTTGCATCCGGACGAACGTTAAATCCGATGATGATCGCATTGGATGCACTTGCCAGGCTGACATCGGATTCGTTGATCGCACCGACACCGCCGTGGATGATCTTGACAACGACTTCATCGTTGGAAAGTTTCAGAAGACTCTGTTTTACGGCTTCTACAGAACCCTGTACATCTGCCTTTACAATGATGTTCAGCTCTTTGAGGTCACCTGCCTGGATCTGTGAGAACAGGTCATCCAGAGACATTCTTGCCTTTGTCTCTTCGAGCAGTCGTTCTCTTCCTTCACTTACGAAGGTTTCTGCAAAGTTTCTTGCTTCTTTGTCATTTTCGCATGCAACAAAGATCTCACCTGCGTTTGGTACATCGGAAAGACCAAGGATCTCTACCGGAGTAGAAGGACCTGCCTCTTTTACTCTTCTTCCCTTGTCATCCATCATCGCACGGACTTTGCCATAGCTGGAACCGCATGCTACCGGATCACCGACATGCAGCGTACCCTTCTGAACTAGAACCGTTGCTACCGGACCTTTTCCTTTATCCAGCTCAGCCTCGATGATCAGACCTCTTGCTGCACGGTTCGGGTTTGCTTTCAGTTCAGAAACTTCAGCAGTCAGAAGGATCATCTCAAGCAGTGTGTCGATACCTTCGTGTGTATGGGCAGATACCGGAACAAAGATCGTACTTCCGCCCCAGTCTTCCGGAATCAGTTCATACTCGGAAAGTTCCTGTTTTACACGGTCGATGTTGGCACTTGGCTTATCGATTTTGTTGATCGCAACGATGATCTCTGTGCCGGCTGCTTTTGCATGGTTGATCGCTTCTACAGTCTGCGGCATTACACCGTCATCTGCTGCAACAACCAGGATCGCAATATCGGTTGCATTTGCACCACGCATACGCATGGCAGTAAATGCTTCATGTCCCGGTGTATCCAGAAATGTGATCTTCTGTCCGTTGATATCTACGACATAAGCACCGATGTGCTGAGTAATACCGCCAGCTTCTTTTGCGATCACATGCGTGTTACGGATCGCATCCAGAAGAGAAGTCTTACCGTGGTCAACGTGACCCATAACACAGACTACAGGCGGTCTTGAAACCATGGTGCTCTCATCTTCCTCTTCTTCATGAAGAAGCTCTTCGATCACATCTACTTTTTCTTCTTTTTCTGCGATGCAGTTGAACTCCAGTGCAATCTCTTCTGCTTTTTCAAAATCGATCTCCTGGTTTACCGTTACCATAACACCTTCCAGGAAGAGCTTTTTGATGATCGCAGATGCCTGGATCTTCATAGCGTCAGCCAGCTCTTTGATCGTCATGGTTTCCGGAAGTGTGATGGTTTTGATTTCATCTTCCTTCTTCTCCTGTACCGGCGGTGTCGGCTGTTTTACCTGCTGCTTGTTATTCTTTCCGCCGCGGCCGTTATTATTCTTGGAATTATTTTTTCCTCCCTGACCCAAACGGTTGCTCTTGCTCTCGAATTTATCAACTTTATCCTGACGGTCGTTTCTTCCGCGGTCATTGCGGTTTCTGGATTCTTTGGTGATCGGTTTTTCCATCACTGCGGAACCGCCGCCCATACGGCTTCCCTGATTTCTTCCGCCGGATGGTCTCTGACCGTCATTTCTGCGTCCCTGGCCCTGATTTCTGGAGTCATTATTGCCGTCACGGAAACGTCCGCCTCCATTCTGGCCGTCTCTTCTTGGTCCTCCCTGCTGACCTGTGCGGTTCTGACCGTCGTTTCTGCGTCCCTGACCCTGATTTCTGGAGTCATTATTGCCGTCACGGAAACGTCCGCCTCCGTTCTGACCGTCTCTTCTTGGTCCTCCCTGCTGACCTGTGCGGTTCTGACCGTCGTTTCTGCGTCCCTGACCCTGATTTCTGGAGTCATTATTGCCGTCACGGAAACGTCCGCCTCCATTCTGGCCGTCTCTTCTTGGTCCTCCCTGCTGACCTGTACGGTTCTGACCGTCACGATTCTGTGTCTGACCATCCTGTCGATTATTCTGGCCGTCGTTTCTGCGTCCCTGCTGTCCTTCTGTTCGATTTTGTGATCCTCTTGTGCCGCGTCCGATACCTGTACGGCTGTTCTGCGGATGAAATACCTGTGTAATATTTTTCTTTTTAGCAGGTGCTTTCTTTTCTTCTGCTGCTTCTGCCTTTCCTTCCGGCTTCGTCTCTTTCTTTCCGAATTTATCTTCTACCATAGCCACCTGTTCCTCTTCTAATGAATTCATAGGGCTTTTTACCTGAATGCCCTTTTCTGTCAAATAGTTCAAAATTTCTTTATTTTCTTTGCCAAGTTTTTTGGCCAGTTCATGTATCCTGATTCTCGCCATCACATCTACCTCCATCATTTTCCACCGGTAAATATTTCCGGACGGCATTTGCAAGTCCTGTATCTGTGATCGCAAGTGATGCCCGAAATTCTTTACCCATAGCTGCACCTAATTCAGCTTTTGTACCATAAAGATAGAACGGCACCTTATAATATTCGCACATATTCCGGAACTTCTTCTTTGTATTGTCCGAAGATTCCGTGGATACGATAACCAGTGCTGCACAACCCGTTTTGACCGCTTTTTCCGTAGAAAATTCTCCGCTGGCCGTTTTTCCGGCTTTCTGTGCAAGACCGATCATAGAGAGCACTCTATTCTGACTCAATCTTTTCAATCTCCTTCTTCAGGCTGTCATATATCTCCGGCAAGATGCCGGTTTTCAGTGAACGCTCGATCCCGTGATTTCTGATCGCTTTTTCAAGGCATTCCCCGGATCTGCAAATATATGCACCTCTGCCGTTTTTCTTTCCTGTCGCATCCAGGATGATCTCTTCGCTTTCTGTTTTCAGGATGCGGATCATCTCCCGTTTGCTTTTCATTTCCTGACATCCCACGCATTTCCGCATGGGGATTTTTTTAACCTGACTCATGTTTTACTCCTGATCGCCTTCTTCATTCAGCATATCTTCCGTTTCTTTGTCAGAAGTTTCTTCGTATGCTTCTTCATAATCAAAAGTATCCTCATCTGCTGCTTCTGTATCAGCGTCTTCTTCGTAATCGCCCTGCATCAGATATTCATCCAGCTCGCCGGATTCTCTTACCTGTGTCTCACTCTTGATATCGATCTTGAATCCGGTCAGTTTTGCTGCCAGTCTTGCATTCTGTCCTTCTTTTCCGATTGCCAGAGACAGCTGATAATCCGGAACGATCACTTTTGCGGTCTTCTCATCGTCATCTGCGATAACAGAGATTACTTTTGCCGGACTTAATGCATTCTCGATCAGGATTGCCGGGTTTTCATCCCAGTTGATGATATCGATCTTTTCTCCCCGCAGTTCTTCTACGATCGTATTGACACGCACACCGTTCATGCCGACACATGCTCCGACCGGATCTACATCCGGATTGTTGGACCAGACTGCCATCTTTGTTCTGCTTCCGGCTTCTCTTGCAATACTCTTGATCTCTACAGTACCATCTTTTACTTCGGTTACTTCGGACTCAAACAGACGTTTTACCAGCTCCGGATGGGTACGTGATACAACAACTTTCGGTCCCTTCGGTGTGTCTTTTACTTCCAGAACGTAAAGCTTGATACGCTCGGTCGGGCGGAATACTTCACCTTTTACCATTTCATTTTCCATCAGGACGGTATCTACTTTACCAAGGTTTACGCTGACATTTCTGCCGACATAACGCTGAACAATACCGGTAATGATATCCTTTTCTTTCTGATAATATTCCTCAAAAAGTACTTTTCTTTCCTCTTCACGGATTTTCTGAAGGATCACGTTCTTGGCATTCATGGTAGCGATACGTCCGAATTCTTTGGATTTGATCTCTACGTTTACGATATCACCAAGCTCATATTTGGAGTTCAGCTGTTTTGCGTTTTCCAGGCTGATCTCCATGATCGGATCTTCTACTTTCTCTACAACCGTCTTTTCTGCGTGCACGTTGAACTCACAGGTTACCGGATCAATAAATACCTTTACATTGTCTGCTTTTCCAAAGTGGTTTTTACATGCCTGAAGCAGGGACTGTTCGATTGCTTCCAGAAGGGTATCCTTGCTGATGTTTTTTTCTTTCTCCAGTACATTTAATGCTTCCAACAACTCGCTATTCATTTTCTTTTATCCTCCTATTATGTTTAAAAATCAAACGCCAGTCTTACCAGTGCTGTCTCGGAACGCTGGAACGTCATTTCGTTGTCTTCTATCACTATGGTGAAGCTGTCTTTGTTGAATTCTTTTAAGATACCTGTGAATTCTTTCTGTTTGTCGATGGCACGGAAAGTGCGGACTTCGATCTCTTTTCCGATGCTTCTTTGGAAATCTTTGTCCTTTTTCAGCGGACGTCCAAGTCCCGGGGAACTCACTTCCAGAATGTAGGAATCTTCGATGTAGTCTTCTTCATCCAGTTTGTCACTCAACGCTCTGCTGATCACTTCGCAGTCATCTACTGCAATCCCGCCCGGTTTGTCAATATAGGCACGCAGATACCAGTTACCGGCCTCTTTTACGTATTCTACATCGACAAGCTCGAACCCGTGTGCATCCACAAGCGGCTGCAGCAGTTCTTCTGTCTTTGCTTCATAAGTCTCTCTTCTTGTCATTCGCTTCACCCTTTCTTATACAACAAGAATGAGTGGGCGAACTGCCCACTCACACTCTGGTAATCTTCTATCATCGCTCCAATTATAACACTACTGCTGTTAAAATGCAAGACTTTGTTGAAAATTTCTTATTATTTAATTTTCACGGTCTTTGCCTGTTTTTTTTATCAGGAAACCCTCGTTTTGACTGCTTTTGCATCTCGTTTGCTGATCCGCAGGCGATTTAAATGTACTTCTTTGTCTTTGTATATAGCGATGTCATCTCCGTTCGGTGTAAGCAGATGTACCTGCAAAAGCTGATCTTTCGCATTCATTTTCATACCGCGGACACCGATTGCCGCCTTCTTTTTGACCGGAACTTCTTCCAGCATAAAACGCAGGAAATAGCCATCTGTGCTTTGCAGGACAATCTGTTCTTCCTCACCGATCAGTAAAACTGCAATCAGTTTATCGCCATCCGTAAGTTTTGTGGATGCGATCGTCCGTTTGGAGACATCAAATTCCGTCCCCTCTACCTTTTTGATCATGCCCTGCTGCGTTGCAAACAACAGATTTGTGCTCTTGACCGCATTCAGGCCTTCGATGCGAAGAATTTCTTCTTCCGTGCTGGAATAATTGCAGAGATTGTCAAGCGGTGTACCTTTGTCACGGAAACGTCCATAAGGAAGATCTGCCACTTTCAGAAGATGCAAACGTCCGGTATCCGTAAAAATACAGAGCTTGTCGGTATTCAGGCAATGCACCACAAAGCGGTTTTCCGCATCTGCTGATTCTTTGTTCCGTTCATATACCGAAAGATCCACGCTTCTTGTATAGCCAAAGCGATCGATCAGAACCACCACTTCCGCTTCCTCCATCTTCTTCTCTTCAAAAACAGCTGCTTTTGCATTCTCAATGGAAGTTTTTCGTTCAGAAGCATATTCCTTTTTCAGACGATCCAGATCTTTCATGATCACTTTTGCCATAGAACGGTAGTTTGTCAGAATATCTTCGTAAGCAGCAATGTTTTTCAGGGTCTGGGCATGCTCCGCCTCCAGTGCCTCGATTTCCAGCCCGATCAGTTTGTAAAGACGCATATCCAGAATGGCATTTGCCTGATTCTCCGTAAAATGCAGTTTTGCCGCAGCTTTTTCAGATGCTTTGGTACGGAAACGGATTCCTTCTGTTATGCCTTCCACCAGACATTTTTTGACCTGCTCGCGGTTTTTGCTGCCACGCAGGATCTCAATGATCAGGTCGATCACATCGCAGGCTTTGATCAGTCCTTCCTGGATCTCCTGTTTTGCTTTTTCTTTACCAAGAAGATTTTTATATTTTCTGGTTGCCAGTTCAAACTGAAAATCAATGTGATGTTCGATGATCGCTTTTAATCCCAGCGTTTCCGGCTTTCCGTTTGCCACGGCAAGCATATTGACACCGAACGTGTCCTCCAGTCTGGTCTTTTTGTAAAGCATATTGATGATATTCTGCGTATCTGCATTTTTCCTGAGCTCCAGAACGATCCTTATACCGTCTTTCGAGGACTGATTGGAGATATCGACGATATCTGTGGTGGTTTTGTTCTCTACCAGCCCTGCGATATCATTTAAAAATTTGCCGATATTTGCCCCCATCATGGTATATGGGATCTCTGTGATCACAATGCGTTCTTTTCCGCCTTTGAGCTTTTCAATCTCCACACGTCCACGCAGGCGGATCTTGCCTGTCCCTGTCTCGTAAACGGAAAGCAGATCGTCTTTGTTGATAACAATGCCGCCGGTCGGAAAATCCGGACCCTGAATATACTGCATCAGTTCTTCCGTCGTGATCTTATGATTTAAAATCGTTGCCTTGACGGCATCGATCACCTCGCTCAAATTGTGCGGCGGTGTGCTGGTCACCATACCAACGGCGATTCCTTCTGATCCATTTACGAGAAGATTCGGAAGCCGCACCGGAAGAACCTGAGGTTCTTTTTCTGTTTCATCAAAGTTTGGTCCAAAATCCACCACATCTTTGTCCAGATCCGAGAGAAATGCATCCTGAGTCACTTTCTGCAGGCGTGCCTCTGTATATCGCATCGCCGCTGCACCGTCACCCTCGATCGAGCCAAAATTTCCGTGACCGTCCACCAGAGGCAGTCCTTTTTTAAAGTCCTGTGCCATCACAACCAGAGACTCATAGATCGAGCTGTCGCCATGCGGATGATATTTACCCATCGTATCTCCGACAATACGGGCACATTTACGATAAGGGCGGTCATAGCGAATGCCCAGTTCATACATATCATAAAGTGTTCGTCTCTGTACCGGTTTCAGTCCGTCACGCACATCCGGCAGTGCCCTTGAGACAATGACACTCATCGCATAATCAATATATGATTTTTGCATCAGCTCCGAATACTCTGTCCGGATGATCTGTTCCTGTTCTCTATCCATGTCGTAACTTTCTCCTTATTTCAATCCTGTTCTTGTGATTCTGCCATCAGATGCTTCATCTGTTCGAAGCGATTCTATATTTTGTTTCGTTCTATATATCCAGTTCTGCATCCTGAGCATGTTCATAAATAAATGCCTTTCTTGGTGGAACATCGCTTCCCATCAGCATTTCCGTCACATCCGAAGCCATACGTGCATCTTCGATCTCCACCCTTTTCAGAATACGTGTTTCCGGATTCAGTGTGGTCTCCCAGAGCTGCTCGGCATCCATCTCGCCAAGACCTTTGTAACGCTGCAGCGTGAAATTGCCTTTATGTGTTTTGCGGTAACGCTCCAGTGCTTTATCGTCGTACAGATACTCTTCTTCTCCTCTTGAAGGCATCGCTTTGTAAAGCGGCGGCATTGCAATATATACATGTCCTTCATAGATCAGATCCGGCATAAAACGATAAAACAGCGTCAGAAGCAGGGTTGAGATATGAGCACCGTCCACGTCGGCATCTGCCATGATCACGATCTTATCGTAACGGAGTTTTGTGATATCAAAATCATTACCGTATCCTTCTGAGAATCCACAGCCAAATGCATTGATCATTGTTTTGATCTCGGCATTAGCAAGAACCTTATCAATACTTGCTTTTTCGACATTCAAAATCTTACCGCGAATCGGCAGGATCGCCTGGAAATTACGGTTTCTTGCCGTTTTTGCAGATCCCCCCGCAGAATCTCCCTCCACGATAAAAATTTCGCATTTTGAAGCATCGCGGCTTTCACAGTTTGCCAGCTTTCCGTTGGAATCAAAAGAATATTTCTGCTTTGTAAGCATGTTTGTTTTTGCTTTTTCTTCTGTTTTGCGGATTTTGGCTGCTTTTTCCGCACAGGAGAGCACGCTCTTTAATACTTCCAGATTTCGGTCAAAATAGCGGACCACCTCATCTCCTACCACCTTCGCCGTTGCTTTTGAGGCATCCTGGTTATCCAGCTTGGTCTTTGTCTGACCTTCAAATCGCGGAGCCGGATGTTTTATAGAAACAACCGCCGTCATACCGTTTCGGATATCTGCTCCGGTAAAGTTGGCATCCTTTTCTTTTAAAATCCCAAGCTCTCTTGCGTAAGTGTTCATCACCGTGGTAAACACGGTTTTGAAACCGGTCAGGTGCGTGCCGCCTTCTGCATTGTAAATATTATTGCAGAAACCAAGTACGTTTTCATGGAATTCATTGACATACTGAAATGCACATTCTACATGAATGCCATCCGCTTCTCCACACAGATAAACCGGCTCGTGGATCGTTTCCTTTTTCTTATTTAAATCCCGGATATAGCCGACGATACCGTCCGGCTCATGAAACGTGACCGTCTCTTTCTCTTCATCCCGCAGATCCTTGAATACGATCGTAAGATTTGGATTCAGATAAGCAGTTTCGTGCAGCCTGCTCTTTACTTCTGCTGCCGAAAAACGAGTCTTTTCAAAAATCTCCGCATCTGGAAGAAAACGAATCCAGGTTCCTGTTTCTCTGGTCTTTGCAATAACCGGGAGCAAACCGTTTTCCAGTTCGACCGTCGGAATCCCTCTCTCGTAACGGTCATAGTGCACGCAACCTTCACGGCTTACTTTTATTTCCAGCCATTCGGACAAGGCATTTACAACGGAAGATCCGACACCATGCAGACCGCCGCTTGTCTTATAGACCGAATTATCAAACTTACCGCCTGCATGCAGCGTCGTGAAAACGAGACGTTCTGCCGACATGCCTTTTTCGTGCATGCCCACCGGAATACCACGTCCATTGTCTTTGATGGTTGCAGAGCCGTCTTTTTCCAGTGTCACTTCAATGCGGTCACAGAAACCAGCCAGATGTTCATCCACCGAGTTATCTACGATTTCATATATTAAATGATTCAAACCCTTTCTGGAAACGCTGCCAATATACATCCCAGGACGCTTCCTGACAGCCTCCAGACCTTCCAGTACCGAAATACTGCTGGCATCATAGGTGCTTTTTTTTGCCATATTTTCCTCCTTGCTCAAAAACATGCTTGTTCTTATCATACCCCAAAACAAATGTTCTCTTGCGGGGCAAAGAAAAAAGCTGCTTTGTTTTCTAACAAAACAGCCTTCTTAGCAGTTCCAAGGGGAATCGAACCCCTGTTTTCGCCGTGAGAGGGCGACGTCTTAACCGCTTGACCATGGAACCTTATCTTTTGTTTTTTGTCTTGCCTCAAGACTCCTTAATAATATACCATGTTTCAGGAAATGTCAACACCTTTTTTTAATTTTTTTAAACTTTTTTATTTTTTGGAATTTTCACGTTTTTTCTGCATGATACAATAATTCCAAAGATTCCAAAATCAAACATACAGAAGCATTCCTGTGCTGTCTTTTT
>UMIB01024917.1_pt1 | contig 12377 bp, 12 predicted proteins | sample 1965641 | NCBI WGS metagenome assembly UMIB01 (sample SAMEA4836110, study PRJEB28245) | human gut metagenome | biome: gut microbiome; material: fecal sample | place: Denmark | collected 2008
CTTCTGCACCCAAGGTATCAGGTTGACCGAATTCTTAGGAGGGGGACGCTCTATCCAACTGAGCTACCGAGACACAGACCGATGCACACAAGGCGCACCGCCTATCTATAATACCGCATCGTGCGCATAAAATCAAGTTGAACCGACGAGGAAAATGGTGTATGCTATAAGGGAGAAAACGAAAGCGGCAGTGCAGGTGTGTGCTGCCTGCGGAGGAACGTATGAAAAAGCCATTCAAGAACCCATTCCGGCATCATCGTGCAAAGAACCGGAACAAACCGCGGGGGTACAGCCCTACCCAGATCATCTGCGTCAGTTTTGTGATCGTGATCGCACTGGGTACGCTGTTGTTGTCACTGCCCATTGCCAGCCGCTACGGGCGGATGCGGGTGATCGACGCCATGTTCACGGCCACCAGCGCCACCTGCGTGACCGGTCTGGTCGTGCGGGACACCTGGGCCCAGTTCACGGCGTTCGGGCAGGCGGTGATCCTGGTCCTGATCCAGGTGGGAGGCCTTGGTCTGGTGACCCTGACCAGCTTTTTTGCGCTGGCCATGCGGCGGCGCATGGGCTTCCGGGACCTGCGAGTGCTGGGCGAGAGCGTGTCGGCTGATGGCTACGCGCAGGCCAAGGATGTGCTGAAGATCGTGGTGGGGCTGGCGGCCTGCTTTGAAGGGGCAGGCATCCTGCTGCTGCTGTTGGCCTTTGTGCCTCAGTTTGGGCTCCAGGGCATCTGGATCAGCATCTTTACTGCCATTTCGGCCTTCTGCAACGCAGGCTTTGACCTGTTTGGTCAGTTTGGGGCCTATTCCTCCCTGGTGCCCTATGTCCACAACTACTATGTCCAGGCAGTGGTCATGTTTATGATCATTGCAGGCGGCCTGGGCTTTATGGTGTGGGTGGAGCTGATCCAGTACCCCAAAAAGCGCAAGCTGTCCCTCCACGCCCGGGTGGTGCTGATCTTTTCGGTGTTGCTGTGGGTAGGGGGTGCGGCCCTCATCGGCCTGATGGAGTGGAACAACCCCGCCAGCATGGGCGGCCTCAGCGTGTCGGACAAGATCATGGCGTCGCTGTTCCAGTCGGTGTCCACCCGCACGGCCGGTATGAATACCATTGATCTGGCGGCCTGCGGGCCCATCACCAAGCTGCTGATGAGCGTGCTGCAGTTCATTGGTGCGGCACCCGGTTCCACGGGCGGCGGCGTGAAGGTGACCACCTTTGCAGTGCTGTTCCTGACCATCCGCAGCGTGGCGCAGGGCCGGGATGACTGCGTGATCGCCGACCACCACATTGAGTCCAAAACGGTGTACCGTGCCCTGACCATCATCGTCATCGGCGCACTGGCTGCCTTTGGCTCTGCGGTGGTGGTGTACTACAACACCTCGGATGCGGTGTCGGTCATTGACGCCATCTTCGAGTCCTGCTCGGCCTTTGGCACGGTGGGTCTGTCGGTGGGCGTGACCGCCCGGCTGAAGGATGGGGCAAAGCTCCTGTATATGGCCGTGATGTTTATGGGACGTGTGGGCCCGGTGTCGCTGGCCATGAGCCTGACCGCCAAGCCGGACGACAACAAGCGCAAGATCATGCCGGTTGGCCACATCAATGTGGGCTGAGGCATTCCGCAAATCATGCAAAAATGGAGGCTGTCCGAATCCGGACAGCCTCCATTTTTTGCTATATTAGACGATGAAATTACTCTGCGTACAGACTGATGATGTTCAGCACAATTTGGGTGCAGCGGTCCATCCGCTCCACAGTGGTGCACTCGCACACGCCATGGAAGTTGAAGCCGCCGGTGCCCAGGTTGGGGCAGGGCAGGCCCATCCAGCTCAGGGTCGCGCCGTCGGTGCCGCCGCGCACGGGCACTTCTTCCGGTTCCAGCCCGGCCATACGGATGGCCTTGCGGGCGGTCTCTACCAGATGGAAATGCGGCTTGATCTTTTCCAGCATGTTGCGGTAGCTGTCCTTGATCTCCACTTCCACGGTGCCGTCACCGTACTTGCCGTTCAGATACGCGGCAATGTCCAGCAGGTTGTCCTTCTTGAACTGCAGCTTGGCTGCGTCGTGGTCCCGGAGGATGTAGCCCAGCTTTGCGGTGGTAACGTCCCCGTACATCTGGCACAGGTGGTAGAAGCCCTGGCGGCCCTCGGTGGTCTCAGGCCGTGCCATGACCGGCAGAGCCTGGTGGAACTCCATGGCCACGTTGGAGGCGTTGATCATGGTGTCCTTGGCGGAGCCGGGGTGCACCGAGAAGCCATGGATGGTAACGGTGGCTGCTGCGGCGTTAAAGTTCTCGTACTCGATGGACCCGGCGTCGCCGCCGTCCACGGTGTAGGCAAAATCAGCCCCAAAGCCCGGGATGTCAAACAGGTCGGCACCCTCGCCGATCTCCTCGTCCGGGGTAAAGCCGATGCACAGCTTGCCGTGGGGCAGGCCCTTTTCCAGCACCGTCTCCACGGCGGTCATGATCTCGGCCACACCGGCCTTGTCATCGGCGCCCAGCAGGGTGGTGCCGTCGGTGGTGATCAGGGTCTCGCCCTTCATAGAGGCCAGGAAGGGGAAAGCGGAAACCTTCATCACCATGCCGGTGGCGGGCAGGGTCACGTCGCTGCCGTCGTAGTTCTCGTGCAGGATGGGGTTCACGTTCTCACCGCTGGCATCGGGGGCGGTGTCCATGTGGGCGATGAGGCCCAGTGCGGGCTTGTCCTCGCAGCCGGGAGTGGCGGGCAGGCTGCCGTAGACGTAGCAGTGCTCGTCCACACGGGCATCCTCCACGCCCAGAGCCTTGAGCTCCTCCACCAGCTGGTGGGCCAGGTCAAATTCCCGGGCGGCGGACGGGTGCGTACCGGATTCGGGATCCGAGGTGGTATACACCCGGACATAATTCAGAAGTCGTTCATAAGCGCGCATAAGAGGCACACTCCTTTATTTGTAGATTGGAAAATCGTTTTTGCAAACATCCAGTCTTTATCATACCCTCTTTTCCGCTTTTTGACAACCTTTTTTGCACACAAGACAATAAAAACACAAAGATTCAATAGCTTCCTGAAAAAAGTTCATGCGAAAGATGTATCAGTCTGTCGGTGCGACCCTGGCTGTAAAAAAGCATCTCAGCAACGCCCGCAGGCTTTGCTGAGATGCTTTTATCAAAATATCTTCCGCTGAAAATGCTCAGAGCAACGCGGAGGGCATTCAAAAAATATCCTCAGCCCAGGTTCACGCCCATGCGGCGTGCCACGGTGAGCAGCTCGCAGCCCTCGGGTACGTTGCGGGTCTTGCCGGCGATGTCGGCTAGACGGTTCTGGGTCACGCGGCCGTTCACCATGGCCACGGTCACGCCGTAGCGCTCGATCTCCACCAGCTTGGCGGCATAGCTGCCGAACTCGGTGGCCAGCACGCGGTCGTAGGCGCTGGGGCTACCGCCGCGCTGCATGTGGCCCGGGATGCACACACGGGTCTCCATGCCGGTCTTTTTCTGCACGGCCTGTGCGATGCGGTTGGTGGCGGTGGCACCAAAGCCCTGCTCGGCACGCTTGGCCATCCAGTCCTTACGCTTCATGCGGGCTTCTTCCACGTTCATGGCACCCTCGGCCACGGCGATGATGGAGAAGTTGGAGCCTCTCTTGGCGCGGCGCTCCACGGCCTCGCACACGCGGTCGATGTCGTAGGGCATCTCGGGCAGCAGGATGATGTCGGCACCGCCGGCAATGCCGGAATACAGAGTCAGCCAGCCGGCCTTGTTGCCCATGATCTCAATGCACATCACGCGGCTGTGGCTGCCGGCGGTGGTGTGGATGCGGTCGATGACCTCCGTGGCAATGTCCACAGCAGTGTGGAAGCCAAAGGTCACATCGGTGCCAAAGATGTCGTTGTCGATGGTCTTGGGCAGGCCGATGATGTTGAGCCCTTCCTGCGAGAGCAGGTTGGCCGTTTTGTGGGTGCCATTGCCGCCCAGGCAAAGCAGGCAGTCCAGCTTGGCGTCCTTGTAGGTCTTTTTCATGGCGGCCACTTTATCGACGTTGTCATCCTCCACCACGCGCATCATTTTAAAAGGCGTGCGCTTGGTGCCCAGGATGGTGCCGCCCAGGGTTAGAATGCCGCGGAAATCGTCCTCGGACATCTCCTTGTAGTCCCCGTTGATCAGGCCGCTGTAGCCGTTCAGGATGCCGACGATCTCCACGTTGTCACCCATGCGGGCGTACAGTGCTTTTGCTACACCGCGGATGGTGGCGTTCAGGCCCGGACAGTCGCCGCCGGAGGTCAGGATACCAACACGTTTTTTCATTCAAAAGCCCTCTTTCCTCTGAGCTTCAGGGCCGCTGACCCTGAGCACACTATTTATAATATAAGAGTATTCCGAATGCGGGCGGGTGTCAAGCCATCTGGACAAAATTTTACATGCTGCCGTGCTGCAAAAGCGCCCGGCAAAAAAGTTTGCGGAAAAGCAAAAAAAGTAGTTGACAAGGACACACTCTTCGGGTATAATATCCCTTGTCAGCAGCGCCGAGCCGCTCCTGACAAACCGAATAATGGGGATTTGCATAGTGGTAGTGCGGTAGACTCTGACTCTACTTGTGGGAGTTCGATTCTCTCATCCCCAACCAGACCGCAGCCCGTTGGGTTGCGGTATTTTCGGGGCATAGCGCAGTTGGTAGCGCGCCTCGTTCGGGACGAGGAGGCCGTGGGTTCAAATCCCGCTGCTCCGACCAAAAAAAGCAGACACACGTTTGTGTGTCTGCTTTTTTGTTTGTCGGAGCCGGGATTTGAACAGGGCGGCGGCATGAAATGCCGTAAACAAAGCCATAGCATGGCTTTGTTTAGCCCGCGGGTCCCAACCAGTAGGAAAGTCTACCCAGGGAGAAGTCGTAACACATTCGTGTACTGGTCTTTTTTCGTCTTCACAGCGGGATTTGAAAGAGCACGGGCCGCGCCGCAGGCGGGGCAATCAAAAGCCCAGTGGGCTTTTGATTAGTGCGAGGGTCCCACCCGGTAGGAATGTCTATCCGGGGAGAAGCTGTTGCACATTCGTGTACTGGTCTTTTTTCGTCTTCACAGCGGGATTTGAAAATGAGCGGCGACGCGAAGCGGCGCAACAAAAGCCCCGGTGGGGCTTTTGTTAGCTCATGGGTCCCACCCGGTAGGAACGTCTACAGGGGTGCATGCTGCAGGAGCAGCGGGATTTGAACAGGGCGGCGGCATAATCGTCCTTCAGGTAAGGGTAACCGACCGTTTTGGAGAGGAAGCCGGTGCCGCCGCCAAGGATGAGGTGTGGGGTGTCCGGCAGTTCCGCCGGAAAAGCCGCCGCTGCGGGTACAGCGATTTTGACATCCTGTGCGGGGAGGACCGCGTCCGGGAGAACTGCCGCCGGTTCGGCGTGCTGCTGGCAACGCTCCTGCTGGCAGTGCCGGCGTGCTGGGGCATGTGGAGCAGCCGGGTGTACCTGACCGCAGCGGCACCCGCGCAGACGCAGGCGGAAACAACAGCGCAGCTCCACGAAAAGAAATTCCTGCCCGGCTTTGCGGAGGATGCCTGGGAAACGGCGTCTCTGGACAGCAAGACCGAACTGGCAAAGCAGCTGGCCGCCTATGAGCTTGCCATGCTGTGGGTGCCGGACGGGACAGAGGTCACGGTCCAGCCGCTCGACGAGGACCGGTTGGGCTACTACAGCGCTGCGTCCCGGCAGATCGTGCTCTCCCGGTCTGTGCTGGAAAGCGGGACTGCCCAGGAGACCATGGACACCATCGCCCACGAGGCGTTTCATGTGCAGCAGACTTATGTGGTGGAAAACATCGACTGGGACGATGCCGCGACCCAGGCGGCCTACTACGACCAGGCCAGACGATGGCTGCGGAACGATCAGAATGGGTACGTCTCGGGCGATGAGGACATCCTGAGCTATTACTTCCAGCCGGTGGAGATCGATGCCAGAGCCTATGCAGCAGAAGAGACCGAGCGCCTGCAGGGGCTGATCGACAAGGAGCTGCAGAAAGAGACCTGACAAGAAAAGCAGAGCATCCCGCAGAAGGGGAGCGCTCGGCTTTTTCAATATTCCCGAAACGCCGGTTCTGCGGTATAATGGAGCCGGATGGACCGGCCTGCCGTGTCGGACGCGGACCGGAAACGAAAGGAGCTCTTGTTTATGGAAAAAACGCTGCGCAGCTGCGCGGATCAGATCGTGGAAGCCAGCATCCGGGCGGTGCTGCCGGACGAGGCCGTCCGCCGTGCGCTGAAGGATTTTCACCCGGAAGGGCGCACGGTGCTAGTGGCCGCCGGAAAAGCCGCATGGCAGATGGCACATGCTGCCGTTGCCGTGCTGGGGCATGTGGACGGCGGTGTGGTCGTGACCAAATACAATCATGTAAAAGAGAAGATCCCCGGTGTGACCTGCTGCGAGGCAGGCCACCCGGTGCCGGACGCCAACAGCTTTGCCGCCACCCAGAAGGCGCTGGAGCTGGTGCAGGGCCTGCAGCCAGAGGACACGGTGCTGTTCCTGCTTTCCGGCGGCGGAAGTGCACTGTTTGAAAAGCCGCTCATCCCTGCAGAGGAGCTGCAGGACATTACGTCCCAGCTGCTGGCCAGCGGCGCAGACATCGTGGAGATGAACACCATCCGCAAGCGTCTGTCCGGCGTCAAGGGCGGGCGGTTCGCGCAGGCTTGCGCCCCGGCACAGGTGTTCAGCATCGTCCTCAGCGACATTCTGGGCGACCCGCTGGATATGATCGCCAGCGGCCCGGCGGTGCCGGACACCTCCACCTGCGGGCAGGCAATCGCCATTGCTGAGAAATACCGCCTGCGCCTGTCGATCGCGGCACAGGAGCTGCTGCGGCAGGAGACCCCCAAGGCTCTGACCAACGTGACCACCCGCATCACCGGCAGTGTGCGGGAGCTGTGCACGGCAGCCGCTGCGGCCTGCCGTGCGCTGGGGTATGAGCCGGTGCTTCTCACCGACCGGCTCTGCTGCGAGGCGCGGGAGGCGGGCAGCTTCCTTGGTTCGGTGGTCCGCACCCATGCGGGCGGAGGCCGGAAGCTGGCTTACATTGCAGGCGGCGAGACCGTGGTGCACCTGACCGGCAAGGGCCTGGGCGGGCGCAACCAGGAGCTGGCCCTTGCGGCGGCTCCTGCGCTGGCCGGGCTGAAACACTGCTGTGTGTTCTCGGTGGGCAGCGACGGCACCGACGGCCCCACCGATGCCGCCGGCGGCTATGTGGACGGCGAGACGGAAGCCGCCCTTCGCGTTGCCGGGCGGGACGTGTACCGCACCCTCGCCGACAACGACGCCTACCATGCTTTGCAGGCGGTGGGCGGACTCATCCGCACAGGCGCTACCGGCACGAACGTCAACGACGTGGCCGTGGCGCTGGTGGAGTGAACACCGGGGTCACGCCTGGTTCCGCAGGGGCAGCTCCGGCAGAAGTTTCGGTTTGCAGAAGATGTGATACTGCACCATCGTCTGAAAAAATAATCCGCACACCGTAAAAGAATAGAGACTTGATTCGCCGTTTCAGCTACGAAACGGCGAATTTTTTGTGAGAGAAAATACCCCCGGCACAAACAGAGCTCTGGGGTTGCTCTGTCTATGCCGGGGGGTATTTCAGGCGGCTTTTGTCATTTCTGTTTGCGTTTTCTGCCGGAGACCAGCAGGCCGATGAGCAAAAGCAGCAGCAGCGGCACGGCCAGCAGCGGCGCAATGAGGATGGGCTCAATGCGGGTGGCGTCAGCTGCAACACGGATGCGCTTGAGGTTCTCCGGGGCGGTGACACGGTGGCCGCGCACCAGCAGCCGGTGGGTGTTGATGCCGTAGGGGGTGCAGGTCATCAGGGTGACGTAGTCCTTGCCGTCCACCACCTTCAGTTCGTCCACCTCGGTGGGCAGCACGATGGAGATCTTGTCCACCTCGTAGGTCAGCTCCCGGTCCAGCACGGTGATGGTGAAGGTGTCGCCCACCTCCAGCCGGTCCAGATGGGTGAACAGCTTGGCGCTGGGCAGGCCGCGGTGTGCCGAGATCACGGCATGGGTGCTCTCGCCGCCCACCGGCAGGCTGGTGCCTTCCAGATGGCCTGCGGCCACCTGCAGCACGGCGTCGCTGGTGCCGTGGTAGATGGGCAGCTCCACCCCGATGCGGGGAATGGTGATGTAGCCCATGATGCCGGTGCCGGTCACGTCCAGCGTGGTGCTGTAGGTGGAAAAGTGGTCGGCGTGGTACAGGGCATCCGGGTCGGCGGCGATCTCCTGATTGAAGACGTTGGCGGCATCAAAATAGGCCGTGTAGTCGGCGTCGGACAGGCCGTCCACCTGTTGGGCGTAGCTGTTGACAACCCTGGTCTGGTTGCGCTGGTTGATGTAATCGCTGATGGTAGGGTAGAGCATCACCGCAAGGCCCACAAAGAAAATGAGGACGAGCAGGATGGTGCCGGAGTGCTTTTTCATGGCAAGGCCCTCTGTGCTGTGAAAAAGGAGCGGAGGCGAGTTGGTCGCCCCCGCTCCGGGTGTTTTCAGGGATGGTTGCTTAGTTCTTGTGCTCCATGCGCTTCTTGGTGACCAGCAGCACGACTGCTGCCACCATCAGGCCGCCGCCGATGACATAGAACAGGGTGGTGCCCATGCCGCCGGTGCTGGGCAGCACAGTGCCAGCGTTGTTCTCGACCACAACGCCGCCGTCTTTATAGACATCGGCATCGAAGGTGGCATGAGCCTTGGAGCCCTCGGTCAGGTTTACGGTTTCGGGGGTTACCAGCTTGTTGTAACCGCCCGGAGCCTTGGTTTCGGTCAGGGTATAGGTTTTGCCTGCCAGACCGTAAATGTTGACCTTGCCGCCCTTGACGGTGATGGTAGTGGTTGCACCATCCTCGCCAGTCATAGCCACACGGTAGTTGCCGGCAGTATCCTTTACGAAAGAGAGCTTGGTTTCGCCATCGGCCAGCTCAAACTCAGCACCGTCCAGCAGCTTGTTGGTGGTGCCGTCCACCTTCACCAGGTCGAACTGGTAGGACTTGGTGGTGACCTTGCTGGGAACAGTGTTCTGATGATTGCCGTAGCTCAGCTTGACCTCGTTGGCGTTGCCATCGCCATCAATGACAGCATCCTTATTCAGGGTGGCATTGTAGGTCACAATGATAGTGGTACCCTTAGTGAGAGTGCTGACGTAGGTTTCAGGAAGCACCAGAGTGAAGCCGTTGGTGGTAGAGGTGAGTGTATAATCGGTGGTCACAGCATCATTGGCGGTAACCTTGAGGGAACTGTTGTTGAAGGTCAGGCCCTTGCTCATGGTATCGGTGACGGTGTACTTCTGAGCACCGTCAGCAACCTTGATCTCGACCTTATACTCCACAATATCACCGATCTTGGCGTTGTTTTCGCTGCCCCAATCACCGGCGCTTGTCTGAACTTCCTTCTTGATTTCAGGTTTTTCGTTCTTTTCCTTGATGGTGGCATCGGGATTGGTGGTATTCAGACCGCACAGAGCACCCAGAGAGCTGTCCACCAGGTAGTAGCCCAGGTCCAGGTTAGAGAAGGTAATGCTGCTGCCGTTGCCCTCCTGGGTACCAGCAGACTGGATGCCCTTTTGTTTTGCCCAGGCCAGAGCTGCCTTAGCAAATGCGGCAACAGTGGTGGAATCGTTTTCGTCAGCAGCCGTCCAAGTGGGGTGGTTCTGGCCGTCCAGGGTGATGTAGTTTCCAACGGCACCCGTCTTGAAGAAACCCTCCCAATCCGATTCTACGGTGTAGGAATAGGTATTGCTTTCAGCGTTGTAGCTGTCCAGCTTGAACATGCGGTAGATGGTGTAGGTCTCGTCCTTCACCGTTTTGCTGATGGTGATGGAACCTTTGGTGGCATTGGTCACTGCAAAGGCAGGCACGGCCATAGCCAGCACCAGGGCTGCTGCCAGCAGGGCAGCAAACAGTTTTTTGAACGTCTTTTTCATGAGGGGATGATTCGCTCCTTTCCAGATTGGGGAAATTTATGCACACAACATTGCTTCGGAGGCGGGACGCATTCGCCCGCTCCGCAGGCACAAATCAGAATACCGCAAAGCGGTTCAGCGGCCAGATGCGCAGGAACACCCGCCCCACGACCTGGCTTTTTTCCACGCAGCCGATCACGCTGCTGCGGCTGTCGATGGACACCGAGCGGTGGTCGCCCAGCACAAAATACCGGTTCTCCGGCACCTGATAGGGGAACCGGATGTCACATTCGCCCAGTGCCAGCTCGTCCACATAAGGCTCGTCCAGCACAGTGCCGTTCACGGTCACATGGCCGTCCTCGTCCATGGAGATCACGTCACCGGGCTGGCCGATCACACGCTTGAGCAGGAGCTTGTTCTGCCAGTAAAAGCCGCACAGGTCGCCGGTTTTCATGCTGTCGGACTTGACCAGCAGCAGAATGTCCCGGTCCTCCAGCGTGGGGTTCATGCTGTCGCCGGACACCTGCAGCACCGGCAGGAACAGGGTGGCCAGCAGCACGGCCACAGCGGCCACCACCACCAGCGCATAAATGGTGCTGCGCAGTACCCGTCCGTACCGGCTGCGGTAGGCCAGACGGTCGCGCTCGGCCTTTACCTCCTCTGTGGAGGGGATGGCCGTAAATTTGATCTCGGTTGATTTCATTTTACCTTGCCTTCTTCCGGCAGGATATCCGTGTCACAGCGGCTGCGCAGCAGCTCACGGGTGCTCTGCTCAAAAGCAGCCCGCCGTGCTGCAATCTCCTGTTCCGTTTTAGCCCGCAAGGCGGCACAGTCGGCCTCTGTCTGGGCACGCTTGTGCTCTGCTGCCTCGGTCAGGGCGTCACATTCCCGCTTGGTCTGTGCCTTCAGCTGTTCCGCCTCGGCCCGGGCCTGTGCCAGGATCTGGTCTGCTTCGGCCTTTGCCTGCGCCTGCAGGGCGTCCCGGTCGACCGACCGCACCGAAGCCAGATAGTCATCGGCGGCTGCCTGCGCAGCCTCAAACACATGGTTCAGTTCCAGAGCGGCCTGTGCAATGGACCCGGCACTGTCCAGATGGATCTGCCGCTGTTCCAGTTTGGCGGTCAGATCTGCATTTTCGGCTTTGAGCTGATCTTCGCTCTGCTTGAGCGCAAAGATGATCTCGACCAGTTCAGTGCGGCGCATATGCCGCAGTTCACGGTCTGCCATAACGGCACCTCCGTATCAAAAGCGTTGCAGGGCCGGTACGGACCCTGCTGCGCGAAAAAGCGATTTTCGTACAGAAATTCGTCGAAACTCCGAACATCCATACATACAGCATTCTACCAGACAAAATGCAACAAAACCATAACAAAAATGGCGTTGCAGTGGGTTTTCAAAAAATATTTTTTGAAAATCGCGCACAAAATTCCTCAGGCTGCGCAAAAAGAGCACCCTGCGCGGAAAACAGGGTGCTCTTTTTGCGGCAGAATGTTTACTTCTTGATGAAACCGCCCAGCAGATTGTTCAGCTCAACGATGGACTTGTAGATCACATTGATGTTGTTGATAATGGAGCTTGCACCGGAGAAGATGCGGGCCAGCTGGTTAAAGACCTGACCCACGTTCAGGAATGCCTTGTAAGCGTCGCTGTCGGCAATGGTGGCACCGCCGTCCAGATAGGTCATCTCGTTTTCGTCGATCACGGCATAGCAGGCGGGCAGTTTCATTTCGGTCATCATAATGGGGATTCCTTTCTTTTGTAAAATCAGTGCATGTTTTTCCAAAATGTAAAAATCAGACGGCGGCCACGACCACCAGCGTGACCAGAATGCCGGCCACCAGCAGGGTGCCCAGATGCTTCTGCAGGGCAGGACCGCCGGTCACGGGCAGGGTAGGGGCCGTGGGACTGGCGGAGCTGGACTTTGCGGTCCACTGGGCGTAGATGGTGGTGTCACCGGTGAACACGGTAGCGGTGGTGATCCGGCTGCCGCCCACCGGCTCGGTGTACCAGCCGTTGAAGGTGTAGCCGTCCATCGTGGGAGACTCCGGCAGGGTGGTCAGTTTGCCGTCCAGATTGGTGGTGACCACCACGGTGGAGCTCACACCGCCGCAGGCGTCCAGACCGATGGTATAAAAGGCGTCCTCTTTATTTCCTGCGGCAAAGGCGGCAGGCACTGCCGCACACAGCAGGCTGAGCAGGACCAGACAGAGTGTCAATGCTCGGAAAATTTTTTTCATAAAATTCCTCACTTTCCCGGGAGTAACCGTGCCCCGCAGCGCTTGCGGTGCCTGCCCGGCGGGGGCGGCATTCCGGCACGGCCTTGAATGACTTCGCTTCCACAGCGTACCACAACCGCAACAGTTTGGCAAGGTTTTTCAGCGAATCCCCAGAAATTTTTCATGAAAGAAGATCTGCCTCCGCGCGGAAGAAAACATGCCGGTGCCTCTTGTGAAAATCCGGAAAATATGATATACTG
>UMIB01026465.1_pt1 | contig 12240 bp, 8 predicted proteins | sample 1965641 | NCBI WGS metagenome assembly UMIB01 (sample SAMEA4836110, study PRJEB28245) | human gut metagenome | biome: gut microbiome; material: fecal sample | place: Denmark | collected 2008
CTTCCGGAATTTCATATCCAAGTCTGCCTTCAATCTCATTCAGGTAGTTCTCAACTTCCGGTGCAAACTCATGCACAGATTCCTGTCCGGCTTTCTGTCCGGCGTGCTTTACTGCTCTTGAAGCTGCATCTTTGATTCCATCACCTTTCAGAGCAGAAATTGTTACAACTTCACAGCCAAGCTTCTCAGCAAGTTTCTTTGTGTTGATCTCATCACCATTCTTGCGTACAATATCCATCATGTTAATTGCCATAACAACCGGGATACCAAGCTCAAGTAACTGAGTTGTAAGGTATAAGTTACGCTCCAGGTTTGTTCCGTCTACGATATTCAGGATTGCATCCGGACGCTCTGTGATCAGATAATTTCTGGCTACAACTTCCTCCAATGTATATGGTGATAAAGAATAGATACCTGGAAGGTCCATAATTACAACTTCTTTGTCTTCCTTCCATTTTCCTTCTTTTTTCTCAACAGTAACTCCAGGCCAGTTACCAACGAACTGATTGGAACCTGTCAAAGCATTGAAAAGTGTTGTCTTACCACTATTCGGGTTTCCGGCAAGTGCTATCTTCACTCCCATTTTTTACATCCTCCTGTTTTACTCTCTAATTGGTTATTTAACTTCGATCATCTCTGCGTCTACTTTTCTCAGAGACAATTCATATCCACGTACAGTAACTTCCACCGGATCACCAAGTGGTGCTACTTTACGGACATAAATGCTGGTTCCTTTTGTGATTCCCATATCCATAATTCTTCTTTTTGTAGCTCCCTCTCCATGAAGCTTTACTACGGATACTGTCTGATCAACTTTCACATCTCTTAAAGTCATTCTCCCGTTCCTCCTAGACCATTATTTTATTAGCAATTCCTTTGCTGACTGCAACTCGTGATTCTTTAATCTGGGCAATTATGTTACCCTCGTTACTGGAAATAACTTTCACCTCACTTCCAGCTACGAATCCGAGATTCTCCAGGAATCTTTTTGTTTCTTCATTTCCACCTACCCGGACGATAGATGCACTTTCGCCTGGATTTAACATCGTTAACGGCATCATAATCCACTCCTTCTCCTCACTAAATTCTCACAACCATCTCTTTATGGATCAGTTCCATATCTTCCAACAGTTGCACAGTACGATACACAGTTGCAATTCCGACTTTGTCGTCCTGCTTCTTTGCTGCATAATAAATCTCCTTACAAGAGGAGTATTCATTATTCAATATAATGTGTAAAAGAAGCTTTCTCTGTTCGGTAATCCGATAGCCAGCTTTCTTTAATTGATTTAATACTTCTTGAAATCTCTCTTCTTGGCTCATATATATTACCTCGCACGATTTGAAACTGATTATCATTTCCATCACTTATTATATTGTTAATGATAATCATTGTCAATAATATTTTATCAAAAAAGTTTGTCTTGACTATCTTTTTACGTTTTTTATTAATTGTTCATACATCATTTCTATTTTTTTGTGCATAATGCACTTCAGGCTGCTCCAGCACGGGCAGCCTAAAGGTATTATACAAAAAAGTACCACCGCACGAATTCGTGCGGCGGTACTTTCATTCAAAACTCTTACGCAAGTCTTATTCTTCTGTTGTAAGTTCATTTTCTTCTAACAGATCATCATCTGAAAAATCTGTATTCAGAATATCTAAATCGTCATCATCATCTAATCCTTCTTCAAAGAACAGATCGTCATCCATAGATAACTCACTATTCAGTCTGATATCACGATACTTTCTCATACCTGTACCAGCCGGGATATGTTTTCCGATGATTACGTTCTCTTTCAGACCTACCAGCGGATCGATCTTTCCTTTGATTGCTGCCTCTGTCAGAACCTTTGTTGTCTCCTGGAAAGAAGCGGCTGACAGGAAGGAATTGGTTGCAAGAGAAGCCTTCGTAATACCCATGATGATCGGCTCTCCGATTGCAGGCTCTTTTCCTTCTGCCTCCAGTACCTCATTCACATCCTCGAACTCAAGTCTGTCTACATTTGTTCCCGGAAGGAACTCTGTATCTCCAGACTCCTCGATACGGATTTTCTTAAGCATCTGGCGAACAATAACCTCGATATGCTTATCGTTGATCTCAACTCCCTGCAGACGGTAAACTCTCTGTACCTCCTGGATCATGTAATCCTGAACTGCACGGATGCCTTTAATTCTTAAGATATCATGCGGATTGATACTACCTTCAGTCAGCTCATCACCGGCCTCAAGTTCTGCTCCGTCTGCTACCTTAATACGTGATCCATAAGGAATCAGATATGCTTTTGATTCACCTGTCTCATGATTTGTTACGATAATCTCACGTTTCTTCTTCGTGTCGTTCAAATTCGCAGTTCCTGCAATCTCTGTGATGATCGCAAGTCCCTTAGGCTTTCTTGCCTCAAAAAGCTCCTCGACACGAGGAAGTCCCTGTGTGATATCTCCACCGGCAACTCCACCATTATGGAATGTTCTCATTGTAAGCTGTGTACCAGGCTCTCCGATTGACTGAGCAGCAATAATTCCGACAGCCTCTCCGACCTGTACCGGCTCACCTGTTGCCATGTTGGCTCCATAACATTTTGCACATACGCCACTGTGTGAGCGACATGTAAGGATTGTACGGATCTTAATCTGTGTTAATGGCTCTCCGTTCTCATTTACACCCTTCTTGCAGATCAGTTCTGCACGTTTTGGTGTTACCATATGGTTCTTCTTAACAAGAACATTGCCATCTTTATCTACAATGTCATAGCACAGGTAACGTCCTGTAATACGCTCCTGAAGACTTTCGATTTCTTCTTTTCCATCCATGAATGCTTTTACATAAATTCCAGGAATCGGTGCATCTTTCTTTGCACAGTCTACTTCATGAATAATCAGCTCCTGAGATACGTCAACAAGACGTCTTGTCAGATATCCTGAATCGGCTGTACGAAGAGCTGTATCAGACATACCTTTACGTGCTCCATGGGCAGACATGAAATACTCCAGTACGTCAAGTCCTTCACGGAAGTTTGAAGTAATAGGCAACTCGATTGTATGACCAGTTGTATCAGCCATCAATCCACGCATACCTGCAAGCTGTTTGATCTGTTTGTCAGATCCACGGGCTCCGGAATCAGCCATCATGAAGATGTTATTGTATTTATCAAGACCAGAAAGCAGTGCCTCTGTCAGTTTGTCGTCAGTTGCCTTCCATGTCTCTACAACTTCTTTGTAACGCTCCTCCTCTGTGATGAGACCACGTTTGAAGTTCTTAGTGATGCGGTCTACAGTATCCTGTGCCTGCTGGATCATCTGTGGTTTCTGCGGAGGTACCGTCATATCGGAAATAGATACGGTCATGGCAGCTCTTGTAGAATATTTATATCCAATTGCTTTTACAGCATCCAGAACTTCTGCTGTTGCAGTTGCTCCGTGTGTATTGATAACCTTCTCAAGGATCTGCTTTAACTGTTTCTTTCCTACGTGGAAATCAATCTCCAGAAGAAGTTTGTTCTCCTCTTTTTCACGATCAACGAATCCAAGATCCTGTGGGATGATCTCGTTGAAAATGAAACGTCCAAGTGTGGACTCTACAATTCCTGTTATTTTTTCTCCACCTGGCATTGTCTTTGTCACACGTACTTTAATCTTAGAGTGAAGTGTGATTGCCTGGTTCTCATAAGCAAGGATTGCTTCATTTACACTCTTGAAAATCTTACCTTCTCCTGCTGCACCTGGTCTTTCCTGAGTCAGATAGTAAATACCAAGTACCATATCCTGTGAAGGAACGGCTACCGGACCACCATCAGATGGTTTCAGGAGGTTGTTTGGTGAGAGCAGTAAGAATCTGCACTCAGCCTGTGCTTCTACGGAAAGCGGAAGATGGACAGCCATCTGGTCTCCATCGAAGTCGGCGTTAAACGCTGTACAAACAAGTGGATGAAGCTTGATAGCCTTACCTTCTACAAGGATCGGCTCAAATGCCTGAATACCAAGTCTGTGCAGTGTAGGTGCACGGTTCAACATAACCGGATGCTCTTTGATGACATCCTCAAGGACGTCCCAAACCTCTGGCTGAAGTCTCTCAACCATCTTTTTAGCATTTTTAATGTTGTGTGCAGTTCCGTTCTGAACAAGCTCTTTCATAACAAATGGCTTGAACAGCTCAATTGCCATCTCTTTCGGCAGACCACACTGGTAAATCTTAAGTTCCGGTCCTACAACGATAACGGAACGTCCAGAGTAGTCAACACGCTTACCAAGCAGGTTCTGACGGAAACGTCCGGATTTACCTTTCAGCATATCGGACAGAGATTTCAGTGCACGGTTTCCAGGTCCTGTTACCGGACGTCCGCGACGGCCGTTGTCGATCAGGGCATCTACCGCTTCCTGAAGCATTCTCTTTTCATTTCTTACGATAATATCTGGAGCGCCTAACTCAAGAAGGCGTTTCAGACGGTTATTTCTATTGATAATTCTTCTGTACAGATCATTCAGGTCAGATGTTGCAAAACGTCCACCATCAAGCTGTACCATTGGACGAAGATCTGGCGGGATAACCGGAACATTTGTCATGATCATCCATTCCGGTTTGTTTCCAGACTCACGGAAAGCTTCTACAACTTCCAGACGTTTTACGATTCTTGCACGTTTCTGTCCGGTAGCGCCTTTGAGGCCTTCTGTCAGATCTTCATATTCTTTTTCAAGGTCGATTGCCTGAAGAAGCTCTAAGATAGATTCAGCTCCCATTCCAACACGGAAACCTTTTCCCCAGGATTCTCTTGCTTCCTGATACTCCTGCTCAGACAGAACCTGCTTATACTGCAGGTCTGTCTCACCTTTATCAAGTACGATATAAGAAGCAAAATATAATACTTTCTCCAGTGTTCTTGGAGACAAGTCAAGGATCAATCCCATACGGCTCGGGATTCCTTTAAAGTACCAGATATGAGATACCGGGGCTGCCAGGGCAATATGTCCCATACGTTCACGACGTACACTTGCCTTAGTAACCTCTACACCACAACGGTCACAAACAACACCTTTATAACGGATTTTTTTGTATTTACCGCAGTGACACTCCCAGTCTTTGCTTGGTCCAAAAATTCTTTCACAGAACAGACCATCTCTCTCTGGTTTTAAGGTTCTATAGTTAATAGTCTCAGGCTTTGTTACTTCGCCTTTTGACCACTCCAGAATCTTTTCAGGTGATGCCAACCCGATTTTGATTGCATCAAAAGTCATTGGCTGATATGATTGTTCTTTACTATTTTCTGGCATACAGGCACCCCTTTCTATTCATCATCTGACATGTCATCATAGTCATCAAAACTATCGTCGCCATAATCTGAATCGTAATCGTCTTCGTCCTCTTCCAGTTCCTCATTTACAAGTTCCTCTCCCTGGAACTCCTGAGTTGTATAACCGTGTTTGCCGAAGTCTTCCTCATCACGACGATATTTTCCATCTCCTTCGATCAGTGAGCGGAAGCTGGTCTCTCCCATATCGGAAGTTTCCATAATCTCCACCTCTGTATTGTCATCACGAAGTACACGAACATCCAGTCCGAGAGACTGAAGCTCTTTCAGAAGTACTTTGAATGACTCCGGAATACCTGGTTCCGGAATGTTCTCGCCCTTGATGATCGCCTCGTATGTCTTCACACGACCGATTACATCGTCAGACTTCACAGTCAGGATCTCCTGCAATGTGTAAGATGCGCCATAAGCCTCAAGAGCCCATACCTCCATCTCTCCAAAACGCTGTCCACCAAACTGTGCTTTACCACCTAATGGCTGCTGTGTTACCAGTGAGTAAGGACCTGTTGAACGTGCATGGATCTTATCATCAACCAGGTGATGAAGTTTCAGATAATGCATGTGTCCGATTGTTACCGGGCTGTCAAAATACTCTCCTGTTCTTCCGTCACGAAGACGAACTTTACCATCTCGTGAAATCGGAACACCTTTCCAGAGTTTTCTGTGATCTCTGTTCTCATACAGATAATCCAGAACTTCCGGAAGCAGCTCTTCTTTATGTTTCTTTTCAAACTCTTCCCAGCTTAAGTTGACATAGTCATTTGCCAGATCAAGAGTATCCATAATATCTATCTCGTTCGCACCATCAAATACAGGTGTAGAAATGTTGAATCCAAGTGCTTTTGCTGCCAGAGACAGGTGAATCTCAAGGACCTGTCCGATATTCATACGTGAAGGCACACCCAGCGGGTTCAACACGATATCAAGCGGACGGCCATTTGGCAGGAACGGCATATCTTCTACTGGAAGTACACGGGAAACGACACCCTTGTTACCATGACGTCCGGCCATCTTATCACCAACAGAGATTTTTCTCTTTTGAGCGATATAGATACGAACAGACTGGTTCACTCCCGGTGACATCTCGTCGCCGTTGCTTCTTGTAAATACCTTGGCATCTACTACGATACCGTACTCACCATGAGGTACTTTCAGAGATGTATCTCTGACCTCACGTGCTTTCTCACCGAAGATTGCACGAAGCAGTCTCTCCTCGGCTGTCAGCTCTGTCTCTCCCTTAGGAGTAACTTTACCAACAAGAATATCTCCGGCACGGACCTCAGCACCGACGCGGATAATTCCTCTGTCATCCAGATTCTTAAGCGCATCATCACCGACACCCGGGATATCACGAGTGATTTCCTCTGGTCCAAGCTTGGTGTCACGGGCTTCTGCCTCATATTCCTCAATATGGATAGATGTATATACATCATCCTGAACAAGTCTCTCACTTAAGAGAACCGCATCCTCGTAGTTGTAACCTTCCCAGGTCATGAATCCGATCAGCGGGTTCTTTCCTAATGCAAGCTCACCATTAGATGTAGACGGGCCGTCAGCGATCACATCGCCTTTCTCCACTCTGTCACCCTTGAATACAATTGCTCTTTGATTGTAGCAGTTGCTCTGGTTGCTTCGAAGGAATTTTGTAAGTTTATATTTTTTCAGTTTTCCATCATCCTGGCGGATCTGGATTTCTGCTGATGTTGAACGCTCAACAACTCCTGCTTCCTCAGCGACTACACATACTCCTGAGTCAACAGCAGCTTTTTCTTCCATACCTGTTCCGACTACCGGTGCCTCTGTCATAAGAAGCGGTACTGCCTGACGCTGCATGTTGGATCCCATCAGCGCACGGTTAGCATCGTCATTCTGAAGGAATGGAATCAAAGCTGTAGCAACAGAGAATACCATCTTAGGAGATACGTCCATATAGTCAAATGCTTTTCTCTCATAAGCCTGAGTCTCTTCACGGTAACGACCGGATACGTTCTTATGAACAAAATGTCCTTCCTCATCCAGTGTCTCGTTGGCCTGTGCTACATGATAGTTATCCTCTTCATCCGCTGTCATATAAACAACTTCGTCTGTTACACGCGGATTCTCCGGATCGGAGTGGTCAATCTTACGATATGGAGCTTCAATAAATCCATACTCGTTAATTCTTGCATAACTTGCCAGTGAGTTGATCAGACCGATGTTAGGTCCCTCAGGCGTCTCGATAGGACACATTCTTCCATAGTGGGAATAATGTACATCTCGAACCTCGAATCCGGCACGGTCTCTTGAAAGACCACCAGGTCCTAAGGCAGACAGACGTCTCTTGTGAGTCAGCTCACCAAGCGGGTTGTTCTGATCCATGAACTGTGACAGCTGAGAAGATCCGAAGAATTCTTTTACCGCTGCAGTTACTGGCTTTATGTTGATCAGGGACTGTGGTGAAATTCCTTCCAGATCCTGAGTTGTCATTCTCTCTCTTACGACTCTTTCCATTCTGGACAGACCGATTCTGTACTGGTTCTGAAGAAGTTCTCCTACCGCACGGATACGTCTGTTACCCAAGTGGTCGATATCGTCATCATTACCAAGACCATACTCCAGATGCATATTGTAGTTAATAGAAGCCATGATATCTTCTTTTGTAATATGCTTCGGAATCAGATCATGGATATCTCTCTTGATAGCCGCTTTCAGCTCATCAATATCTCCAGCTGTTTCCTCAAGGAGATTTGCAAGTACCGGATAGTAAACAAGTTCTGTTACACCAACCTCTTCCGGATCAATGTCAACAACTTCCTTCAGATCTACCATCATATTAGAAAGAACTTTGACATTTCTCTCTTCTTCCGGTCTGTCGATCCATACATACGGAACAGCTCCGTTCTGGATCCGATCTGCAATTTCTCTTGTCACCTTTGTTCCAGCCTCAGCGATCACCTCGCCTGTAATCGGGCTTACTGCATCCTCCGCAAGAACATGTCCTGAAATACGGTTCTTGAGAAGAAGCTTTTTATTGAATTTATAACGTCCTACTTTCGCCAGATCATAACGTCTTGGGTCGAAGAACATACTTGTGATCAAACTTTCTGCACTGTCAACGGCAAGCGGCTCACCCGGACGAATCTTCTTATATAATTCAAGAAGTCCTTCCTGATAGTTTGTTGCAGCATCTTTCTCAAAACTTGCCATAATCTTCGGTTCTTCACCAAAGAGTTCAATGATCTCCGGATTTGTACCGATTCCAAGAGCACGAATAAGTACTGTGATCGGCACCTTTCTTGTTCTATCTACTCTAACATAAAAAACGTCATTGGAATCTGTCTCATACTCCAGCCATGCACCACGGTTCGGAATGACAGTAGAGGAATAAAGCTTTTTACCCAGCTTATCATGTGCAATTGCATAATAAATACCAGGGGAACGTACCAGCTGACTTACGATTACACGCTCCGCACCATTAATTACAAATGTACCAGTACGTGTCATCAGTGGCAGATCTCCCATAAAGATCTCATGCTCGTTAATCTCATCCGTCTCTTTATTATGAAGTCTTACTCTGACTTTCAGCGGTGCTGCATAAGTTGCATCACGATCTCTGCACTCATCAATGCTGTATTTCACATCATCTTCACACAGTGTGAAATCAACAAGCTCCAGGCTTAATTTACCGCTATAATCTGTAATTGGGGAAATATCTTCAAATACTTCCTTCAATCCTGACTTAAGGAACCAATCATAAGAATCCTTCTGCACTTCAATCAAGTTCGGCATCTGAAGAACTTCTTTTTGTCTGGAATAACTCATTCGTGAGCTTTTTCCGCTTTTCATGGGACGAATTCTGTTCTTTTCCATATTGACGTTTCACTCTCCTCTTATTTTTTTGTGGTCCGCAAAATGCCCTGTTATCGCAAAAACGACGAAAAAGAGCTTTGTGACTCAGTTTTTCGTGCAATATCATGGCATAACTTTCCACAATAGCGCATTTTTTACTATAGCACAAAGCCCTTTTTATTGTCAAGAGCAAAATCATATTTTTCCATATTATTTTCAATTGTACACTATTTTTCTCATTTTTGCAATTTTTAAATTACAAAATTTATCAAAAACTTTGATTTGATATCTACCTGCACTTTTTTCATTCAGTGTATTCAGATTATAAATTCTGCATATTTTTCGTTGTTTCCCGCTCGACAAGCTTCACATCAAATACATTTTTCTTCTCATAAGGCTCTCCGTTTACGGCTTTGAGAATAATCTCTGCTGCCAAATGCCCCATCTCTTTAATTGGCTGATGTATGGTCGTAAGCTCCGGGATAAATAATTCCCCGAACCCGACATCATCGAATCCTACAAGCTGAACTTCCTGCGGCACTTTCTTTCCGTGTCTTGTGAACACCTTATATACCGACATTGCCACAATATCATTGCCCGCGATCACTCCGTCCGCTTCCGGATACTTCTTAAGAATCTCTTCCGCCGCCCGAAGTCCGCTTTCATAATTATAACTGCAGTCTACACTCTGTTCTTTCATTCCATACTTCTTACAAACTTCCTGGTGTCCTTCATATCGTCTGCGTCCACTGGAATAACCAGTCGGTTCTTTCATGCAGACAATATTCTTGCAGCCACACTGTACCAAATGCTCCGCTGCCAGATATCCGCCTTTGTAGTTATCCGCCTCAATAAATGCGTTCTCATTAAATCCGTCAAGCTTGCGGTCAACAAGAACGACCGGTATCGGACAGTCCTCCAACGCTTTCCCTGTCTCTGCGCAGTTCGTCATCACAACGATTCCATCTGCCCGGAGCTGATTGAACATCTGAATGTTTACAGCCTCCTTCTCTTCGTCTCCACCTGAACTGCAAAGAAGAATCCGATATCCGTTCTGATATGCCGTATCTTCCACCGCTTTCGCAAGCTCACTAAAAAACGGATTTTCAATATCCGGCACGATCATCCCGATCATCTTCGATGACTTCTTATACAAAGCTCTCGCCAGTTCATTTGGTTGAAATCCTGTCTCCTTAATCGCTGCCTCCACGCGTTTTTTCTTCTCTTCATTTACATTTGCAGTTCCATTCATCACACGTGACACCGTTGCCGGAGATACTCCGGCAAGCTTTGCCACTTCTCTTATGCTAGTCAATGATCCGTTCCCCTTAGTCTTACTTTGTAATTAATTCTACCTCGACTGGAATCTCTTTGTCTACTGTTTCTCCATTTAAAATCTTCTGTGCAGTCTCGACTGCTGTTGCACCCATAAGGTCCGGTTTCTGTGCTACAGTAGCTGCCATTTTTCCAGCTTTGACTGCTGCCTGGGCATCATCTGTCGCATCAAATCCGACTACGACAATCTTTCTGCTTCCGATTGCCTCTACAGCCCCAAGTGCCATCTCATCATTGTGCGCAAATACGCCCTGGATTCCAGAATCAGCCCGGACAGTGCTGACATACATCCTGAGATTGCATAAGTAATCAATTTTGTACGGTTAACATTGATACCTGCAAGCTTTGCAGACTGCTCATTACTTCCAGTTGTATACACTCTTCTTCCAAATGTTGTCTTTTCCAGAACGAACATGAAAATCATAATTGCTCCTCGATACAGATTCGGTCTGTGTGCCCCATATAAGAAAGCACTCTTGAAATATCACTATTCAAATACCATGTCTTTTCATGTCTATATCTCCTGTCATATTTTATGGATATTTACTTCATTTCCTTTTCAACTTCTTCTGCTGTCGGCATTCCTGTCTGTGCACCGAATTTCTCCGTGGAAAGGCTTGCCGCTACATTCGCATAAGTAAGAGCACTCTTCATATCATCACCTGCTGCAATTCTTACAGAAAATGCCCCATTCAGTGTATCTCCTGCTCCTGTCGTATCCACCACATTTGCCTTTCTTGCAGGTACTGTCAGCACTTCTCCATTTTTCAGACATGTAGACACTCCTCGGGATCCCTGTGTAATCACAAGCTTCTCCGGATACTTCTTCAAAAGATTTTCTGTACTCAACTCGTCTCCAAAGATCAGCACTGCTTCATGCTCATTTGGTGTCACATATGTAACTTTGTCGATGATATCCATCGGCACTTCTGCTGCCGGTGCCGGATTCAGTACGACTGGAATATTTTTTTCGTAACAAAACTCTGCAATATAATGAACTGTCTCAAGCGGAATCTCATGCTGAAGAACTACCATGTCATATTTCACCAGTTCACCTTTGATTCCATCTACATAAGCCTTGTCAACTTTCCCATTTGCTCCCGGAACAACAATAATTGTATTGTCACTCTCACCAACTGTAATCATCGCAATTCCTGTCGGCACGCCTTCCAGAACCTGGATATGCTCTGTCTTTACACCAACACGATTCAGATTGTCCAGCATTCTGCGTCCATTGTCATCATTACCAACGCAGCCGAACATCTCGACTTCAGCACCAAGCTTTGCCATAGCAACAGCCTGGTTTGCGCCTTTTCCACCTGGAATATAGCTTAAACTATCGCCCATCAATGTCTCACCCTTAAGTGGAATTCTCTCCGCTGTTACGGTCATGTCCGTGTTGATACTTCCTACAACTGCCAGTTTCATAACTCTTTCTCTCCTTTTCTTGTCTTTTTATTTATTCATGTCTTTTTCTCTTCTGTTTGTGAAACACGTTTCTGAAACCCGTTTCATTTATCTATATTATAGTAATAAAAAATACCGCCGTCAATTACATTGGGTAACTTCAGCGGTATTGCACACTTTTAGCAAAGTGTTTTTATGCAACTTGCATATTTTTTATTATTTTTCTTCTTGAGATGTTTTTATATACTCTTCTACTTCAGAATATATTGTTTCTGCTTCCTGATGTGACACATTTAATTCATCACTGATTTGATTGATAATCTGTTCTTTCTCTGCATGATACTTTTGAGCGGTCTTAACTAT
>UMIB01000805.1_pt1 | contig 12169 bp, 16 predicted proteins | sample 1965641 | NCBI WGS metagenome assembly UMIB01 (sample SAMEA4836110, study PRJEB28245) | human gut metagenome | biome: gut microbiome; material: fecal sample | place: Denmark | collected 2008
CCAGCACCTTCGCCCCGGGACAAGCCTCCACCACCGCCTTGTATGTCTTCGCCACGGCATGGTGGGCCTCATCGATCACCAGCAGGCCCGGTCTCTCCGCCAGTTCCCCCTCGTGCCGAGACAACCACTGGATGGAAAAGACCCGTACCCGGTCGCCCACGAGATCCTCCTCCTGCAGCGTCCCGACGATCTGTTCCACCAGTTCCCTGCGGTGCACCACGATCCACACCGTCCCCTCGTTCTGCGACAACCACGCGCGCACACACGCCACCAGCACGCATGTCTTTCCCGTACCCGTCGGCATCTGAACCATCACGGATCGGTGCGACCCAAAGGCCTCACCCACCCGCCGTTTCATATCAAGCTGATAATCGTAAAGCTGCCTCTCCTTCATACCATTCTGCTTTAGCACAAACATCCCCTACGATTTATTTCTTTGGAAAATTGCGATTTCCAGTCAATAATTTCTGGTTCATCCGGAAAATCGAGTGATAGGTTTTGTTCATAGTTGTTTCCCTTGCAGCAACCCTTGGTCAGCATGGGCCTCGAAGAGGCAATGTCCCCGCGAAGCTGTTCCATTACATGGCACTCTTTCTCGCCATGGCATAACTTGAGCAAGCTCAGTTCTGCTCATGGCTTACCGAAAGAGTTGTTACTTGTTGTAAAAGTTGTTCAAGTTGTCTTCTATGTGTCCACGTCGAATCACTCCATTTTCCAGAAGAACCTTATTTCTTTGGAAAATTGCGATTTTCAGCGAATTATTTCTTTGGAAAATTTCTTTTTTGCACTCTTTGCACCTGAAATACAAGCAATTACGCTATACTATTGGGTGCGCCTGTCCAAAAACTCATTAGCAGAGATCGACTATCTGCTACCATCCCACCTTCAGATTCTACCTATCGAAGTCAAGGCAGGAAGCCAAGGCGGCATGAAAAGCCTATGGTCGTTCATGCGCGAAAAGCACCTCACGGAAGCCATTCGCTGCTCATTAGAAAATTTCGGATCGTTCAGCCACACCGACAAAGAAGACGGAGATACCGCCCGCCATGTCAGCGTCATCCCCCTCTATGCCGTTTCGCAAATAATAAAAATCACGACCTCAGATCGAGTGTAAACCACGCCCATGGATTTTATGCTGTACAATTATCCTTCAGCATAAAATCCATGTACTCATGCCATTCCACTCTCAGAGCAAGGGTCTATCCATACACTGCTACGGTCACGCGCAGTCACATGTGGCCATCAGCTTCTCTACCCATTCGTTGAAATGTGGACATTGGGAACGAAGCGTTTCCATACCGACTTTTTGAGCTACAAACTTTCCAGCTTTTGGCTTGTCATAGTTATAGCGCTTTTTCTTTTCGCCCTCGATGGCCTTGATGATTCGCTTGCTCGGAGCCGTTGCCGGATTGTCATTGATCAACTCTGGATTATCTACTTTTGTCAAATCCAACTTAAGTTTTTCAATACTTTTCTCACACCCCTTGTACATCTGCAGCAAATAATCCAAACCACAAAAGACAAGAGCCTCGTACTCATGCAACTGTATGTACGGGATAAACCTTTCAGACGCAACAGCCTTGGAAAACGCCTTCTCAAATGACAAGACCCTTTCGTATCTATCGCCTATGGAATTCGCCTCCGAATATCCTGGAAAATCATTTGGCAACGCATACAAGTCGAACATGGTCGTAAAGACATGCTTCTCATACTCACCATCACGATTAGACTTCATCAAGATAGACAAGTCATCGAATGCATGCTGGTAGGCCACCAATCCTCCACGGGCATTTTTCTTCTTATTAGTAGTCACAAGGACGCTCTTCACGGAACTAACACCTTGCTCTATCAAATACGGCTTGAGCACTTCCTCCACAAACCCTTGCTCCGTTTGTCCCTCACAAAGCACATGAATTATTACAGCCCTCATACTGGTCGTCCTCCAATGATGTTCTTGTCCCACAACTCGCTGATGGCATAACGTTCGAGCCATAGCTTATAATCCCCCTCGTCCAAAGTTTTCACTGTTGTACACAGTCCTTCCTCATCCATTTCAACAACCGACACATTGCCTATATCAAAGCAATCCACCAAGTCCTTACTCTGCGACGCTATAATTATCTGAGAATGGACCGCCGCATCCTTTACCATTTGAGCCAATTGTGCCACGGCATAAGGATGAAGGCCCAACTCTGGTTCGTCCAAAATAATGACATTGGGCTTCGTTTCTTTCGATTGCAACAAGAGAGTTGCTAAAGCTATAAAACGAATAGAACCGTCAGAGAACTGATGAGCATTAAACACATAATCGGTGGCAGAATTATCAATCCACCTGAGCGAGATGGTGCTGCCCACTGGCTCCAAATAGAAGTCCTCAAACTGCGGCACAACATCTTTCACATAACTGACGATACGATCGTACGAGTCCTTATGATTCTCGCGCAAGAAATAGAGGAAGCTGGGCAAATTGTTTCCATGAGCCTGCAAGTAGTTAGAAGTCACTACAGGGCAAGCCTGACGCAAAGGGCCTGCAGCAGAAGAGTCATGAAACTGATAGACCTTGCAGTTTGACAACATCCCATAAATAGACTTAGCCACAGAATCTGGACAGTCAACCAATGCAGACTCCTTAAACACAGGTTCCAATATCACCTCATAAGGTTTATCTTCGCCTTGTCTGTGCCAACGTATGGTTTCCTCGGTTACGATCAAGCGATCAGGGGCAGCATTAGAGAGCCTGAAGTGATATACATCTTCTGACTTCCCATCTGAAAAAGTCAAAGTTCCCTCCAGGCCAGGCGTCCGCTTTGAACCGTAGTGCAACAAAGAGTTTGCAGTACCGACCGTCTCTACATAGCGCGCAAACGATTTGCTCATCATATAATTCAGCATCTTGAAGAAGCTGACTATATTACTCTTCCCAGCACCGTTAGCCCCAAGCAATAGATTAACAGAACCAAGAGAAAGGGTCACAGGGTTATCAAAGCTTATTGATTTATAACCTTTGATAACCACCTTTTCAAGTCGTTGCTTGCTATACATTTTCGTCATATCCTATCCACACGCTCCATTAGAGGATCTAAGTGCTCGCAAAATTACGGCATTTTCCCGACACATGCAAATTATTCAGCAACAAAAACTCTCGATTCGTTCTTCGTTCAAGGTTCTCGCATTCCACATTTTACCCCATTCAGCATCAGCCATCTGAACAAAATAATCTGAGGTTGCTTGATTCAACCTTCCACAACAATTCATCAACTCACGCCTTTCATACGATCGCCTCTTTGATGCAGTCCACGATATAGCGGACGTCATCGTCCGTCACACAGGGACCCGCAGGCAGACAGAAACCCACCTTGAAGAGCTGCTCCTCGATACCGTTGGTATAGACCGGCGCACCCGCATAGACCGGCTGCTTATGCATTGGCTTCCACAGCGGACGACACTCCACCCGCTTTGAGAGCATAAACACGCGCAGCGCCTCGATATTCTCATTGGGCTGGCAGTCCGTCACGGCCGTGTCCACGGCATGGATCACACCCGCGGCACCACCCACGGCCGTCTTCACCACCTCCTTGTAAGCATTCTCCTGCCCCTGGATCCTCACGTCCTCGTCCAGCGTCGCAGCACAAAGCCAGAAGTTGGCGTCATAGCGAGGATCCGCCGGCTGCCGATGAATATGCACGCCCGGCACCTCCGCCAGCAGCTCCTCGTAGAGTCCCTGCACATGCTTGTGGTGGGCAATGTGGTCGTCCAGCACCGTCATCTGTCCACGGCCTATTCCCGCACAGACGTTCGACATGCGATAGTTGTAGCCGATCGCCGTATGCTGGTAGTAAGGATAGGCATCCCGCGCCTGCGTAGCATACCACATCACCTCGTTGGCCTCCTCCGCATTGCGACAGACCAACGCGCCGCCACCCGAGGTAGTAATCATCTTGTTGCCGTTGAACGAGAGCACACCATAGCGGCCAAACGTGCCCAGCACCCGACCGTCGAAGCGCGATCCCATACCCTCGGCAGCATCCTCCACCACGGGAATGCCATACTTCTCCGCTATCGCCATGATCTCGTCGATACGGTAAGGCATGCCATAGAGCGCCACGGGCACAATCGCCTTCGGCAGGCGGCCCGTCTTCTCCTTGCGGTCAAGGATCGCCCGCTCCAGCAAGGCCGGATCCATGTTCCACGTCTCCTGCTCCGAACCCACAAAGACCGGCTTGGCCCCGAGATACGTGATCGGGTGAGAAGAGGCACAGAACGTGAAACTCTGCACCAGCACCTCGTCGCCAGCCTTCACGCCACAGCCTATCAACGCCAGGTGGACGGCAGCCGTGCCAGCCGAGAGACACACCACCTTTCTGTCCAGATCCGCGGCGCCATCCTTCCCGCTGTTGACAAACGCCTCCAGGTCCGCCTCGAAAGCATTCACGTTCGGGCCCATCGGCACCACCCAGTTGGTGTCAAACGCCTACTTCACATATTTCTGTTCCAAACCCGCCTCACTCATGCGGGCAAGACAAAGATAAATCGTTTTTCTTTCCATAGTTGAAATATTTTTTTTAGTACAAATGATGATTCAATACCATGCGTCCTCAGCCCCATACCATCACGCCACCATAGCCACCCTCACATGCTGCAAGGATGACATACCGACTTGGGAAAAAACACCAAGGATCAAAAAAAAGAATTGAATAGTTCCCCATCGCAGTATCGCTCTGCGCTACGCCGCCACTCGGATGGGGATAAAGATCATTGAGGTCAAAGTGCGCTCACCCGCTTGATCATACCATCAAGACTATACGAGTTTTTACGCGCTTCCTCTATATTCCAATCATTTTTAATAAAAGGCAATAATGCAGGATTATATTCTGGACCCTTACACGCTTTTCCAGGAGCATGTATTTGTTCCCTCAAGTCCTTCTTATTTGACTCCACAATGACCTTATGCGTCAAAAAATAAGACGCTTTTAAAGGGATTTTCATTTCCATACGCTTTTTAGGTCCACCAAATTTCTGTTCAGAGGGGTGAGGCATGTGCTCTTCCGCAACGCCTAAATACCTTGCGAATCCCTTGATGTCAGCAAACAACCAAGCTTCCGCCTCATCCACAGCTATGTTGATTATGAAGCCACTGTTTTGTGAAGACATCCCTTTCGTAAGATTATCTTTTGCCATCGGAGCGCAATCATCCGCATCCATGTCCGACAAGAGAACAACTGGATAAGACAACGAAAAGGCATTAAAATTCTCCATTTTCTTTTTAATTTCACCGCCTCGCGCTGGCAAATATCCCTTTATGTACAAATTTGGCGCATAATCCCTAATAATTCGAGAAACAATCTCCTTGGTAACAGGATCCTCGCCAACAACATAAACCTCTTTCATAGTCTATGCCAGTTTAAAGTTCCACATTACCCAGGTCGTCAACATTCGCAACTTTTGTTTCTGCCATAGCCGCGTCGGCTGCACTAAGGCCAGCGTCGAGCATTGCCGTGACAACCCTGTCCTCACATCCGTTTTCCACGACAGTACCCTCGGCAGAAGGTTTTAGCGTTACGAGTTCTTCAGCCCTAATACCCGGATTGGACAATATCTCATAACTGTGCGTAGTTATGATCACCTGTCTTTTTTTGTTGCGCTGAATCTTGGCCACAAATTCTGGTATAGCAGAAACGATCGCTGCATGCAGATTCGTTTCCGGCTCTTCCAAAAGAATGATACCAGTACCATCAAGCATTGCGAACAAAAAGCCAATGAGGCGGATTGTACCGTCAGAGAACATTTGCTCGTTTTGCTTACTTCCTTTTGCCCGCCAATGCTGATACTTAGCCTCAATATGAGGCACACCCTTTTCATCCTTTACGAACGACAAGTTCTCCAGCTGCGGAACAGCAATAAGCAGCACCTCGTTGATGATTTTAAAATACTTATCACGAGTTTTACCATTCAGCAAAGCCAAACGCCTCATGAAGTTACGTCCGTAATAATCCTCCTTTCCCGTAGTCAACATAAACGAGTCTGCGTCCCTGACAAACTGAGGAATCACATTCAAGTATTCTGTTGTTTGAAAGACCTCCTTGACCTCCCTAAACTTTGCATTGACCGTCGGTTGCTCCAGATGAGTATATTTTTTTGTTTCCGAATCATCACCTTGGTATGAACTGTCTCGCAACAAGACCATATCCTTGGATTCATAGTTGTACACCTCCTCACGGTTCACCAAAGCCGCCAAAGTCTGGATGCCACCACCCGTATTGACCATCTCCAATGAATATCTCCACTTAGGTTCCTTCTTGCCATTCTCAGAAATATCCACTTCGATGCATACCTCCGTTTTCTGTCTCGCAGCCAAACATCTTATTTTCTTCAATCCGCCACGAACATTCACGGCAGCCTGAAGTCCTCCCCCCTCCTTTACGATATCACGCAAGAAACGGAAAACATCCAAGAAGTTCGATTTACCCGTTGCATTCGCCCCGACAACGAAGCAACGCTCGGAAAGCCGAACATCACACTCCCGAAAATTCTTCCAGTTATATAGCTTTACTCTTGATATATACATCTTTACACCTATCTTCCACAACACCACAACATAGCGATTCTCCCTGCAGCCGAACACCAAGATCATGTCCGCTCCATGTCATAAATCTCACCTATCCAAGGGTTGCTATTAGAAAACATATTAAAAACTTGACGATTGCAAAGATACAAATAAAATCAGAGAAAAAACTCCTTTAGAAGAATTATTTGAAATTCGGCACAAAGACGCAAGCTTTTTTCTGTCGAGCCAAACGGCTTTCATCGAATTCTTACTTCTGTTCCACACCCGCATCACTCATGTGGGCAAGGCACAAGTAAATAGCCTTTCTTTCTTCCAACATAAAAAATATCGTCAAATTATTTTGTACTTACACCATAATGCCGTAAATTTGCACCGTAATCACATTTATAATTCACCAAATTATCCGAATAATATGGCACAGACATCTATGACTGTCCGTTTGGACAACAAGCAGAAAGCAATATTCGACGAACTCTGCGCCCAGTTTGGCATGAGCGCAAACACGGCTATCAACATCTTTGTAAAGGCTGTGATACGTTGCCGAAGAATTCCTTTCATTATTTCTGCGGACTCTGAGGATGACATTAGAGAAAAAGCATTGAATGTATTCAACAAACTACGTGCTGATGCGGAAAACAGCAATGAGCCTGAAATGACTTTAGATGAGATTAACGCAGAGATAAACGAAGTCAGACGATTAAGAAAGGAGCGCAACAATGGTATATGCGGTGATTGACACTAATATTCTTGTATCTTCAAGAATAAGCAAGAATCCGCTGGCTGCAACAGTAAAAGTTGTTGCTAATGTGTTTCAAAACAGGATCATTCCAGTTTTCAATGAAGAAATTCTTTCCGAATATTACGAAGTTCTGCATCGTCCTAAATTCAGGATAAGCGAAGAGCAAATTAATGCCATTCTTGAGTATGTAAAGAAATGCGGAGTACATTCTGAACGTATCCCATTTGATGGTGATATGCCAGACGAAGACGATCGTGTGTTCTACGAAGTCTCTTTAAGCAAGGAGGACTCGTTCCTCGTCACTGGCAACCTCAAGCATTTCCCAAAGACACCCAAAGTCATTACTGCAGCTCAAATGATGGAGATTTTAGATAACGAATTTTAATAGCAAGAGTGTGTCACACAAGGCACACTCTTTTTCTTTATACTGTATATCACCAACACAGCGTCCCCGCTATTCTTTACTTTCTGCCAAGAGGCGATAAACTTCGGTGAATTTGTTACGCCAAATTCTTGATCTCATCCTCGGTCATGCCCGTCACCTTCATGATACTTTCAATCGGTGTACCAATAGACAAGAGGTTTTTGGCAACCTCAACAAGAGTTTCCGAACGACCTTTAGCAAGGCCTTCAACAAGGCCTTCGGCACGACCTTCAACACGTCCCTTGCCAAATCCTTCCGCAAGACCTTCGGCTTTTGCGGTATCCAACGAGTTTTTGATATCGCGATAGGCTCGTTCTTCTGAATTTCGCATAACTTTGATTTTTTACAAAGGTATGGGATTTTTACGACAACGGCAAATTTTGGAGGGAAAATCTGCGAAAAACTTGTCGGACGACATGGAAGGACGGAAAATCAGGCGGCATCTTTCTATAAAGCCATCATTCCCTCGACCTGGCAAATCATTCGGCATCATCTTGCTTTGACTATGAAAAAATGTATTATTCTTGATTGCTCAGCCACGTCACAGTACTAGTGGCAAGCCATCCGTTCATATCCGCCACTTTCACGGGAGCAAGAACGAACAAATCCTCATCTTTCAAAACAGATTTCAGCTTATTGTAAATACTCATTCCCGAAACGCTTTCGTTCGTCTTCAAGAAATAGTATCTGGGCATAACAACAACGTCTCACCAACTTCGTTGAGCTGCTGAGCAAACTGTTCCACCCTTGCAGAATCCTTTATGTCAAAATTCACAATATAGAGCATATCAAACTTACGCAAAGTTTATCTCTGCAAATTTAGCACTTTTTCCCAAGCCTTACAAATTTCCTCGTAAAAACTTGCCTTTCTATATTTAAAACGACATATTTAGACAAGGAACTCGAAGACATCATCATCTTATTCTCTCCCATACGACACCACCCCAACCAATCACACATATTGTTGTATGTTTTCTTGCCTTGTACCATAATTTGAACATTTTAAAATCACGGTGCAAAGGTGCGAAACTTTTCTATGCACATAATACGGCTTTCACCGTATACTTATGGTTTCGGAAAATTCATCATATATTCATTCATCTGCTCTTTTGTAACCGAGCCATTTAACATACCATCAAGAACGATTCCAGAAGTTCTTTTAAACTCAGGGTTATTAAATGCAGACTGTTTTGCTGCTATAATATAATTATATGGAGTTAATGAACGTATTCTACATTCGTAACGCTTCTTTAATTTTACAGTCTTCCCAAGAATCCTTGTATAACCATCATCTTCTTCTTGTTTTGTAATTCTCTTACTAAAAAAGCAGCATGGTTTAAACACTGCATACTCTTCCGTTACTTGAGGAAGGCTTTTTTGTAAATCTTTGATTTTTTCAGGAGTGTAATATTCTCTTGACAAATTTGTGGGTCTATCACCGTCAAATTCAATATATACATAATTACTATAATAGTGTCCACTATCTACATAAGCTATTACCCTGCGTATCCTCAGTTCATCCCAAGCTAACAAATACTTTCCATTCCCTAAATATTTGTACTTATCGATATCCATAGCACTTCCTCCTCTGAACCACCATATTGGATCAGTTAAACTATCACGTCCAATGGCTTTATTAAATTTGAGAGGAGCTTTAAACAACTTTGAAAGTGCTTTTCTTATTTGTTTTTGGTCAGTATATTCGATTAGTCCTCTTTCACCTAGAAATGCCGCACACAGTCTTCTCTTGAAAAAAACAGTAGAATGTTCAGTTATTGCACCCTTATATGGATTATACGGTTTCGTAAAAACACGTTCTCTTACTTTTGCGAAAATTAAAGATAATGTATGAAGCCAAAATGGTTTATCCAAATGTCTATGAGAGCCATTCTTTATTATATGCTTAATAACGTCATGTATAGAAGCTGTCAAATTACATTCATCCTTTTTAAAACGATATACAGAATGATGATTAATATCAAAAGGCATTTCTGCAGGCAACCATGTTCCTCGGTGAGCTACTGGTACAATATAATCGACTCCGACTGCACTCATCGCATATCCCAATTCAAGAAGAACATTGGGGTTAGGTACTTGTTTTATTATGGTTTTTCCTTCCCCCTCTTTCTTGTCATAGTTTACAACAGGAGTGAGATCACATAGGAAAATATCACAATTATCTATCTTACGAAGGATTGTTTGATCTATAGACGGCATACCACTCTTTCCTAAAGTTGAATGATCAATCTCTATAGAGATGCCTTCATTTTCTTTCAACTCCTTCTTGGCATTGGACAAAGCCTTTTCAATAATCCTCCTACTTCCATCTTTTGTGTCAGATTGCCAGGAATAAAAAACAGTATAAGTTTTAGACATCCTAATTTCCGCAGCACTATGAGTTAGCATTTTTTATAAGTACCTGAGCAACAAAAAGTTGCTTAGGATTTTGCCATGTCGGATTTTTCACCTACCTTAGTGCTGCGAAAACAAGTTTAGTAAAAAAGTCCGAATGACACGGCGAAGGTACAAATAAATTCCGAGAAACTTACTCCTTTTGGAGAATTTTTTCGGTCATGGAGCAATTAGCTATATATCACCAATATAACATTCCCGCTATTTTTCAAGCAGTTACGCATATATGTTTTAAAAAAAAGAATTACTATCGTTTTTAGGGTGAAGGGGAACCTAAGCGCACCACATCACCTCACTTGTTTTCTCGACATAGAAACATGGAAGCATAGCCCGATAGTCCTTATTCCCTTCTTTCATGCGGGTAAGGATATCTTCTATGTACCTACCAAAATTCAAATTGTTCATCTTGCAGCTTTCATATAGAGAATACATGAAGGCTAGATTTTCGGCGGCCCCATGACTGCCAGCTTTGCCCCTGTTGCGCCGCCCCATTGCGATATGCCTGAGACAACGCTCAATGGCTATATTGTGGTTTTCCGCACACTTCGAAGACTGGCAATCTGACGCTTTCTCACTTCTATTTCCAGCTCCATCAGCTTTCTTTCCTCTCGAAGCTGCCTGGTTTCATCCCTAATCTCGGAGATCTCGTTCTTGACTGCCTCACAGTCCGCCTTCAAGGCAGAGACAGTAGAGCGCAGAGAGGCTTCCTTGAGACGCAGTTCCTCAGCCAATGCCTGGTTGAACTCAAGCAGCGAGGCGTGCTCTTTGGAGAACAGGCGCTCCACCTGATCCTCGTCCAAGCATTTCAGGCATTCCTTTACTTTCTGCCAAGAGGCGATAAACTTCGGGTCATCAATTGTCATTGTCATAGATAAACATCTTGGATTGCACGGCGTTGGATACGAGCAAGCCTCTTGTACTCCGACAGCCATTTGTAATCGACACCCTCGTCACTACAATACTTGCGCAGGCTACGACCTTTACGGTTCAGGTAAAAATCCTGCATTACCTTTTCAAAATACTCCTTTGTTTCCACTATTTTGACGTTTTAAAAAACGGAGACAAAGGTAGCACTTCAATATGTTAAAACCTTACGCTGCAATGATGATATACTATGAGGTACTTTATTACGGGAACAGAACTGTTCAATGGAGATGCCCTTCGGCATTGCCTCCGTCTGGTAATGGAAATAGAATCGCTCGAAATCTTCGCTGCTGTACATAAATCAATATTTAAATCTTGGCAGCAAAGTTACAACTTTCAAAATTGAGCCCTAATTTGAGTGCTTACCTTTTACCAAACCGATTGTTTTATCGTTCTGTCACTATCACCTTAAACGTTTTGAAGATCAATTTTATATCATAAAAAAGCGAATGGTTCTGCACATACTCCAAATACAGTTTTATCTTCTCCTGCATAATCACATGGATGTAGTAGGCCTCAGGATCCTCCGCTTTCTCCATCAGCTCATTTTCATTACGAAACATGATACTTGCTGGATCTGTGATACCAGGGGTAACATCCAACACATGCATCTGCTCAGGTGTCCAGTAATTCACATAATGACGCACCTCTGGACGAGGACCCACCAAACTCATATCGCCAATGAACACGTTTATCAGCTGTGGCAGCTCGTCAAACTTATATTTGCGGATATAATACCCCGACCGAGTAACGCGGGGGTCACGCCCACCAATTGTAACGAGCGACCCTTTGTCCGCCCCTACTCGCATAGACCGAAACTTGAATATTCTGAAATCCTTGTTGTTTCTACCTACACGCAACTGACGATAAAAGACAGGCCCCTTGGAGTCCAGTTTAATCCATATAGCAAGTATTAAAAAAAGTGGGCTCAGTACGATCAGACCAAGCCCAGAAGCAACGATATCAAATAATCTTTTCATATTTACAAAGAAGAAAGCCTGGAGGCAAAGCAACAGTCTCTTTGCCTCCAAGCCCTTAAATGAATATTACAAATGAGTAACAATATCGACGAAGTTCTCGATCACATACTCCAGATCCTCGTCCG
>UMIB01011523.1_pt1 | contig 12154 bp, 8 predicted proteins | sample 1965641 | NCBI WGS metagenome assembly UMIB01 (sample SAMEA4836110, study PRJEB28245) | human gut metagenome | biome: gut microbiome; material: fecal sample | place: Denmark | collected 2008
CAAGCGAACAAGCATGGAAATCGTCCGTCAATGGACGCGGCCCATGGTGGAACACCAACGCCCCTCACATGCGCAAGGCATTTCCCAACAGCGTCTTTCGACGAATGGGGCTCTACAGTCTCTTGTCAAAGGCTTAACCACTGAATCCACGACCTAACTTTAGAAACCGCCGGATGCCGAACGGCACGTCCGGTGGTGTGGGAGGGAGCGAGGTGCAAATCCGCTCTCTACCCGATATCCGGGTACTTTTCCATGCAATGAGAGCAACGCGGCGCTTAAAAAGTTGTGTTTGGTGTCCTTCCTGACAAATAACGGTGCGGCATTGAATTTCATCGTATTCAGATTGGCCACATGTACGATTTGGTATCGGCAGAAGGCAGGACGTTTGCTGATGAACCCTGAATCACCTAGGCAGAGAGCATGACGAACTAACGAGATCTTCGAGCGAAATATTCGACAGATTTTTTGTTCCGAGCTTTCGGTAAATGGCATTCCGGTGCGCATAGATGGTGCGGTCGCTTAAACCCAAACGTTCGGCAATCTGTTGAGAAGAGACGTCTTGGATCATAAGTTCCAGTATTTCGCGTTCTCGCTCAGTAAGGAGGTCAAATGCTTTTTCAAGATCCCGGCCGGTAAGTTCGCCGCAGCTTTTGGCGAGACTTTCTCTGCACAGTTTGGCGATCGCCTTCATCAGGCGGTCTTCGTCAACGGGTTTTTCAAAAAATTCGGCTGCACCCGCCTTCAGCGTCGTAACGGCAAGGTCAACGTTGGCATGTCCTGTAAGGATGATGATGGGCAGGGAGTACCGGCGGCGGCGCATTTCCATCTGCAGTTCTGTGCCGGTCATGTCGGGCATGCTGATGTCGAGAATAAGACAGCCAGGCACAGATGGTGCGTCATCCATAAGGAAAGACCATGCACCAGCATAAGTGCGAACCTGCCAGCCGGCATAGGTGAGCATCATTTCACACGTTTCACGGAGATCTTCGTTGTCATCAACGATGCGCACGAGCGTGTGCTGCTGAATATCCTTGAGTGTTCGAGTCACGAGGAGCCTCCGGGAAGCGGAAGAATGATGTGTACTTCGAGGCCTTTGTCGGCTCGTGCACTGAAGTGAATGCTGCCGCCGTGTGCGCTGATGATGCTCCGCACGATGCTGAGGCCAAGACCCAAACCGTCTCGTTTCTGTGACGGTCCGCAGGAGGCAATGCGCTCAAGCGCTTGAGCATCGAGTTGTTCTGTTTCGTCTGAAACGATTAGCTCGACGTGATCTTCGCCGCAGGTCAGTGCAATCTTGGACTGCGGGTCCCGTCCGGCTGCAGCTTCTGAGGAGTTCTTGAGGAGATTAAGCACAACCAGCTGGAGTTCAAGGGGATTGCCAGTAATGAAGACATTGTCCGGCAGGACAAGCGTCACTGCATGATGGATGAGTTTCATCTGGGCGGCTTCAGCCACTGTTTCCCGGATCAGCTCGGAAAGATTAATCGGGAGGTTGCGGCGGTCCGTTCGGGCATAGGAGCAGACGTGCTCGACAATGTCGTTGATTCGCTCTGTTTGCCTTCGGGCTTTGGCACAGGACTTCTCAATGACGGCAGAGTCCTCTTCGTCGCGGGCGGCAGCCATCTCGATCGTACGCAGCGCATAGCGAAGTGCTGAAAGCGGCTGACGGATTTCGTGCGCAACCATGTTTGAAAGCATGCCCATCGTGCTCATTTGCTCGTAGCGGTGGAACTTTTGAAGCAGCGCAGTGTTGCTCTCTTCCAGAGCCATGCGTCGGGCAGCTTCGTCGTTAAGTTCTCGGGTTCGGCGCTCAACGAGGGCATTGACCCGACGAAGGTGCAGCATTAAGGCGAGGAAAGCAACTAGAGCAGCCAATGCGAACGGCCAGACGGCCTCCCAGACACGCGTAAAAGTCCAATGCCGCAGGTATTCATAGCGTCCCCATTTGAGCTCTCGGTAGAGCTGATCGATGCTTTTGAAGCTGTTGGCGGTGCTCCATGCGATGCCCGCTTCTGTTTGCGGCGGCGCGGTGAGCAGTGCCAGAGAGATTCGCTTGGCAACGTCGGACGGCACCTGACTCATGGCGCCAACCGTCCAGTTAGGAAAGAGCCTCGAGGTGTGCGCGCAGGCGAGAGGAGAGTCTTCTGCCGGCTCGATTACCTTGAAGTGTTTTCTCCTCTCTATAGGAAGTCCTTCCAAAACGCAGGCCCGCATCAGTCCAACGTCAATGGTTCCGTCTTCAAGTGCCTGCAGAATTTTCGGCACGGGCTGATCCACCTGTCTGAGGGAACTGAAGAAGCGGTACGGATCCAAGCCTCTGTCAAGGAGCGCAGAAGCGGGCATCTGCCAGTTGAAGAACATCGATTCAAGACCCGACATCGCCGAGAGATGTTTCAGGTCCTTCAGACTGTTGAGATCAGTGCGCCGGCTGCTCACAACAACTGCGCCGGCAACCGCTTGGTTGGGGTCCGGGGCGAAATTGGTGACGAGCGTGGCGAGCGGATAGATGCCGTCAGGGAGCAGCGATGCATAGCACCCGCTGCTGCCGAAAATCACATCTACTTTGCCGCTGCGGGCTGCCTTGATGAGGGAGGCCGTACGGTAGACCTTTACATCCACGCGGTACTCCGGGAGACTTTGCGAGAGAATCTGCGGAAGTTTGCGCAGCACGTAGTCGTCGGCATTCACATAGGTCGTGAATCCCGACGGAGTGCCTTCCTGCAAAAAGGCCATCATCCCAAAACGCAGGACGGGACGGAGGTCTTCCGCCCCGCAGACAGAAAATCCGGGGAACGCGCAGAGCAAAGCCGCTGCTGCGGCCGCGCAGCTGGATATGTGAAAGGCCATTATGAGGAAATGGGGAATTCCGCACCGGCAAAGGTGAGGGGGAGAGCAGCCGATGCCGATGCGGAGATGAAAGACGCTGTGTGAAGGCTACTTCTCTAATTGCCCAAGCGCTTTGAGAATGGATTCACTTGCGACCTTGCCGGAGGTGAAGCCCCACGCCACGTTCATGCCGGGTGAGGAGTCATCGCCGTGCACAGCATTCACAATTTCACCGGCGGCATAAAGACCCGGAATCGGTTTGCCCTCTTGGTTAAGAACCTGAAGATTCTCGTCGACGATAACGCTTCCCATCGTAGTGGCAAAGCGCGGTTTTTGTTCAACGATGTAATACGGACCTTCCGACGAGATTGCGGCCTTCATAAATGCTGCAGGACGGCCAAAGTCCTCATCTTTGCCAAGCTTGACGAGTTCGTTGTAGCGGGCAACGGTCTTCTCAAGCGTGCTGCCGTCGATACCGGCTGCGGCAGCGGCTTCAGCGAGGGTTGAGCCATGAGCGAAGATCGGAGCTTTGCGGCCGTTTTCGGCGAGCCATTTTTCAAGATCTTCGTCCGTAATGCCCAGCGTGTGAACGCCGTCACGGAAGCCATTCCATGTAGCCTGATCCATCACGAGGTAGAGCATTCCGTCCTTTTGCTTCTCGAGCACAGTAAGAATATCGTGATTGGAGGCCTTTTCATTAATGAGGCGGCGTCCTTCGTTGTTGACGAGAATGCCCGACTGGAGCCACGCACGGTAGTTGCCTTGAATAATCGACTTTGCTACGCCGGGAGCGGCTTCAACGCCGTTGGGATAGCGCTTGCCGAATTCCATGAGTTCAAGCTTGGCGCCGACGGCTTGGGCCATACGATGTCCGTCGCCGGTTGCTGAGGCCGGTCCGTAGTAGAGCGCGCTTTTGAGCGGTTCGATGAGCATCGCCTTATTCGCGCCGTAACCGCCGGTGGCGAGGAGGACCGCTTTGCTCGAGAAGATGTATTTCGTTCCGTCCTTCTTGTGCGCCTCAACGCCCACGATCCGGCCGTCTTTAACAATCAGTCGTTCAGCCTTGGTGTCGGTGTGGATCTTGATGCCGAGATCCCGCACGGCCTTTTCCACCTTCCGGTAGGCCGGGCCGCAGCCGCCCTTGAGGTAGAGCGAGCGGTCGAATTGAAATTCGGCGCGGTACTGCAGTTTTTGGTCAATGAATTCCGGTTTGAAGCGATTGATCGCCCAATCGGCAGCGTGAGGTGAGTTCTCCGCGAACATCGTGAGCGTTGTCAGGTCGTTCTTCAGGTGGCCATTGCCGATCAGATCGTAGACCAGAGCTTGCGGAGGATCGTAGGGGACGCCTTTTTCCTTCTGGAGCTTCGTGCCCATGATGGCCCACTGCCCGCCGCAGATGGCCGATGCGCCGCCGGTAACGCTCATCTTCTCAAGGACTGTCACTCGGGCACCGTGCTCAGCAGCGTTGACGGCAGCGGCAAGTCCTGAAAAACCCGATCCGATGATGACGACGTCTTCAGCTGCTTCAATCGTTTTTCCGGCATGTTTCGGCGCAGTGCTTCGGGCTGGCTGATTCGGATCGCCTTTGGCTTGACGAATGCAGTCTTCAACAGCCGCGAAGATGGCTTTGCTTGTTACCGTCGCTCCGCTCAGTCCGTCGATCTTTGTGCTCTGGGCTTCAACGATTTGCCGAGGAAGTTCGGCCGCCGCAGTCGTCCCGATGCCTGCCGTTTCCTTCTCTTCGGTAACCTTGACTGAAGTCACCGCATCCTTTGAAAAAGTGACCGCAACTTTCACCGGTCCCTTCATGCCCTGAGCCGATGCTTCATAGGTCCCCGGCGTGTAACCCCAGGATGGACCGGCAATGAGCGCAGTTAAAAACGCCGCGGCAGCGGTAAGGTGAAAGTTTCTCATGACTGAATCTCCAAGTCGTTAGGCGGACCTGTTGGCCGCCTGACATGAGTTCATCGTCGTTGCATGATTTTCTAATCAACATGACTTAGATCAATCGGCTGATTAAGATAAAAACGCGGATGAATTGAGAAATTCAGCAATTCCACCCAGTGGTGCCGGATGATTTGTATAAATCCGTCAAATCCCTGCCCCGATCTGCGGTGGGTGCTTTCGAAATGCCGCAGCGACAGCCAGACTGATGATCTGCAGGCGTTCTCTATGCTTGACTCATGTCCAAAAGCGCTTTGAAATATCGCCATTATGGTGTTTGCAAACAGGGCTTTCTTGGCTGCCGCTTGCAGGCACAGGCCTGATTATCAAGGAAGCCGATTTTGGACAGAGCCTTTCAATGAGGCGATAGGTTTATAGAGGTTTCCCCAAAAGTCATCTAAAAACAGCGTGGGAGAGGCGCCAAACAAAATATCGGCCGGAATGAAAGAAAACAGCCCGTTTCGGCGAATTGCGAAAAACATGTTCGTCAATTCGCCTGATCACGGGGCTGCTGCAGCAATTATTTCGTTTCAACACGCACGCCGTCCGAAGCGGCACGGAGCACGTGGCCCGCAAAATTCGGATGAGGAGCACGAACGAGTTCGATGAAACGCTCGGCAACGGTCTCAGACTTTGTGAGCGCAATCATCGTTGAACCTGATCCGCTGATGAAAAAAGCTGGTGCTCCGGCTGCCTTGGCAGAGGCCCGCACCGAATCGTAGTCTTTGATGAGTTTGCGCCGGCAGGGTTCATGAAGCACGTCCTGACAGGCTTCGGCCAGAAGTTCTTCGCTGCCGGAGCGGAGCGCCTCAATCATGGCAATGGCATGAGAGGTCGTAAAGACGCTGTCTTTAACGGCGATTTCTTTAGGCATTGCACGTCGGGCGTCAGCCGTGCGCACTTCATAGTCAGGGATGATGACGGCAAACTTCCAATTTTGGTCAAGCGGCATACGCAGCGCGTGAAAGCGTTCATCCGAGGCAAAAGACGCGGTGAAGCCGCCGAATGTCACAGGGGCCGCGTTGTCAGGGTGACCCTCAAAGCGAGCGCAAATTTGAAAGAGCTCGTCCTTCGCAAAGGGACTGCCGAGGAAAGCATTGGCGGCGGCAGCGCCGGCGGCGATGCAGGTGCTTGAACTGCCCAGGCCGCGGGCAACGGGAACCTCTGCATCAATGTGAAGCTTCACGGGAAAGGGCGTCTGCCCGGCTTCACGGAAGATTTCTCGAAAGCCTTGAAGCACCAGATTGTCTTCATTTTGAAAAGCTTCCGGACAGCCGGAAATCTGGAGCGCTTCAGAACGCTCAAAAGTGAAAACGGAGTAGAGCGAAAGTGCCAGGCCGAAGATGTCAAAACCCGGGCCGAGATTCGAAGTGGAGGCCGGAGCACGTACGGTGATCTGCATGAGACTGCTCGCGATGGAAAGAATAGAGACGAAGCAGCGGCAAAACGGCTCCATGCCGCTCGGCCGCTGCCTATGATTTGCACAGCGTCAGAGCTTGGCGGCTGCGGCAAGCACGCGTTCAGGCGCCTGATCAACGTCATAGACCGCGTTGAAGCGCACGGACTGCGTGCGAAGTGCTGAGAGGCACTGCGGGGGTTCAACACCCGTGGAGTCAGCAAGCGCATCCATATATTCAAATGCTGCGGCTTCCGGCGTCGTGCTCTTTAACTTCAGGGGACCGTAAAGGGCATTGAAGACGTCGCGGCAGAATTTGAAGGGCGAAGCAGTGGAGAGCACCACCATCGGCACTTCCGGAGACGCCTGCTCCTGCGCAATCTTCCAGGCTACAGCCGTGTGCGGGTCGATGAGCCGCCCGGTGGTTTCCCAGGCTTCGCGCACAGCGCCGGACGTTTCGGCATCGTCAAGCCAGCCGCAGCCGTAGACGGCGCGGAATTTATCGAGCAGTTCGGGTTCGATCCGGTAGATGCCGTCCGCTTTCAAAGCAGCCATGCGTGCGGCCGTGCGCACGGGATCCATGTCGTCGAGATAGTAAAGCGCTCGCTCGAGGTTGCTCGAGACCAGAATATCCATCGACGGCGAAGACGTCCGCACGAGATCTCGGCGGCGGTCGTAGACGCCCGTTTCGAGGAAGTCGCTCAGGACATGGTTGGCGTTGCTCGCAACGATGAGGCGGCGAACGGGGAGCCCCAGCGTCTTGGCAAACCAGCCGGCAAGCACGTCGCCGTAATTGCCGGTCGGGACGCAGAAGTCGATGCGTTCGCCCTGACGGATAACGCCGGCTTCTGCGAGCTGGCGGTAGGCGTCAAAGTAATAAACCACCTGCGGCGCAAGACGGCCGATATTGATGGAATTGGCGCTCGTGAGCGTAATGTTCCGCGCGGCGAGCTCGGCTTTGAGCGGCGAAGCGAAGAGCGCCTTCACCGCGCTCTGAGCATCGTCGAAATTCCCGCGGAGCGCCGCAACTTCCACGTTGACGCCTTTTTGCGTTGCCATCTGCAGGCGCTGAATAGCGCTCACGCCCCCGTCAGGGTAAAAGACTGCAATGCCGATGCCCGGAACGTCAGCAAATCCTTCAAGCGCGGCTTTTCCGGTGTCGCCGCTCGTTGCCGTGGCAATCACAAGTCGGCGGCCGGTGCCGGCCAAGGCGCGGCTCATGAGCTGAGGGAGCATCTGGAGCGCTACGTCCTTGAAGGCGGCCGTGGGACCGTGATAGAGCTCAAGGAGGTGCATGCTGCCGATTTTCGTCACCGGAGTGACCGCGGGATCGGCAAAGGTATTTCCGTAAGCCGCCTCCACCGCGCCGGCGATTTCTTCGGCGCTGAAGTCTGAGAGCAGCGTACCGAGCACACGGCGGGCAGCGCCGGCATATCCGCCGGTGAGCGAAGCCGGGTCGATGTGAAGCTCGGGCAGCTCGTCGGTCACAAAAAGACCGCCGTCGGCGGCCAGACCCTGAAGAACAGCCTCGCGGCTGGTGAGCTGCTGAACGAGGCTGCGGGTGCTGTGATAGCGCATGATGCAATGAACTCCTGCTGTTTTCTTTGAGGTGCGGCGGCTTCTTTCAGTCTTCAGTCTGCCGGTTTTTTGCTGCGGTAAGTCTGCCGGAGACGGATAAACGTGTAAAACATGAAAAACAATTTCTTATAGAAGTGTTTTTGTCGCTTAAGATGTTGGGCAGACGCACGCTGATTGGAAATCATCCTACTCAACGCAAACCTCTGCGGGGCGAATGCGGTTCAAAAGGGCGCTTTTGCACAGAATTCTTTGGCCTTTGTCCGTATTCGCGCAGAACATCTAAGGTTTTTTACCGTCATTACTGAGATATTTTCCCCAAGGGCACTCAGGTAGGATAGTCCAAAGACGCACGCGAAGCGGCGCTTGTTCGTGAAGAACTCCAGCGCGCGGAATATTGAAGTCTTCCTCCGGCGCACCTGCGGATTCGAATCCGGTCGGCAAGCCTCAGGGGAAGCGTCAAGCCGCGAGCCTTGAGGTCCTTCAGGATGACCCGCTGCCATCTATAAACACCTATCCAGCAACCTCAGGCGAAACGCCTGAACATCATCTCAACGTTCAAACGTCAGCGCCGCGCAAAGTGCTTTGCCTGTAGGGAGAGCGGCCGCGCGCGATGCGGTGCCGGTTCTCGGAATTCACAAAAAACGGGAGCTGCCGATGAATCCATTGAATCAGACGAGCTTTCCGCGCCCGCCGGCGCGCTTAGAAATGCCGTCGGATCCGCAGGCCATCGGCTCCGATGCTTTTGCGATTCCGGATGAGCGACATGAGGACATTGGAACGGAGGAAGACATGCTCAAGATCGGACTTCTCGGCTTTGGGACGGTTGGCCGCAGTATTGCCGAACAGCTCGCCGAGCGCGACTGCGGCATTGAACTGCGCCACATTCTGCGCCGCCCGGGGAAAGCCGGCGGCCCGCTCATGACAGAGCATTTTGCCGAGATCATCAATGATCCTGAGGTTGATGTGGTAGTGGATGTGCTGGCCGGCATTGAACCCTCCCGCACGTATATCCGTGAGGCGCTCCTCGCCGGCAAAGCCGTCGTTACCGCCAACAAGGCTGCGCTCGCTGCCAACTACGAGGAGCTCCTCGGCATTGCGCATGCCAAGGGGCTGCCGCTCCTCTTTGAAGCGAGCTGCGGCGGCGGCATTCCCTGGATTGAAAACCTCAAAAAAGCCGCGCGCATCGACCGCATTGAGTCCATGCACGGCATTCTGAACGGCACGGGGAACTTTATCCTCGACCGCATGGACCGCTTCGGCATGGATTTTGATGAGGCGCTCAAGGAGGCGCAGGCGCTCGGCTATGCCGAAGCTGATCCGACGGCTGACATCGGCGGCTTTGATGTCGCCAACAAAGCCGTTATTTCCGCTTCTGTGGCGTGCGGCGCCCCGTTTAAGGACGATTTTCCGGTGCTCGGCATCGAGAAAGTGACGAAGTCCTTCCTCGACGATTTAAAACGCGAAGGCAAAACCCTTCGCCACATGATGCTTTTTAAGCGCACCAACAACCGCGCTGCCTTGGGCGTTGCGCCTGTTGTGCTTCCGCTCGAATCACTTGAAGCACAGGTGCGCAGCAACTTCAACTGCGTGACGCTTGAGGGCGACCTGGTCGGCAGACTCTCTTTTTACGGTCAGGGCGCCGGCGGCCAGCCGACCGCCGATGCGGTCCTGCAGGACCTCACAAGCATTCGAACACGGCGGGGCCAGCCGCTTCCCGTCGCGGCGCCCCCCGTCTATGACGCGGGGCTGCTTCGCGGAGCCGGGCTTACCGCCCACGGGATTCTGCCCGACCGCACCCTCGAAGAACTCGCCCGTGCTGCCCGCGAAACCGGCGAATTCATGACCTTTCAACCCGAACCCTGAACCCAACAGACTCTCTAATCATGCTTAAGATCACGAAATTCGGCGGCAGCAGCTGCGCTTCCGCAGAACAATTCCGCAAAGTCAAGGCCATCATCGAGGCCGATCCGTCACGACGCTTCGTCGTTATTTCCGCTGCCGGGCGCAAGACCCCTAAAGACAATAAGCTCACCGATCTCCTCTACCTCTGCCGCGCCCATATTGAATATCACGTGGACTGCCAGCCCGTCTTTGATCTGATTAAGGGGCGGCTCCTCGAGATTAAGAACGAGCTCGGCCTCGATACGCCCATTGAGGAAGAGCTCAGCCGATTCCGCGAAGCGCTCCCCGACCTCACGATTGACGACATTGCGAGCCGCGGCGAATACTTCACCTCCCGTCTGATGGCCGATTTCCTCGGCTTCCCCTTCGTGGATGCCAAGGACGTCGTAGCGATGGAGTTTGACGGCACGTTTAATTTTGAGAAGACGACGGAAAACCTCAAGGGCGTTCTGCAAAAGAACAGCCGCTTCGTTATGCCGGGGTTCTACGGCACGACGCCTGACGGCAAGATCAAGGTGATGACCCGTGGGGGCTCGGACATTTCGGGTTCCATTCTTGCGCGCTGCCTCAAGGCGGACCTCTACGAAAACTGGACGGACGTATCGGGCTTCCTGATGGCCGACCCGCGCATTGTGCCCAATCCGAAGAACATCGAGAAGATCACTTATGCGGAGCTGCGCGAACTCTCCTACATGGGAGCTAGCGTTCTGCACGAAGACGCAATATTCCCGATCCGCGAATACAACATTCCGATTCACGTGCTCAATACCAACCGTCCGCAGGATCCGGGCACGCTGGTGCTCGACAAGATCTCTGACCGCGACACGGGGCCGCTCGTCACCGGCATTGCCGGCAAGAAGGGGTTCCTCTCGATTGAAATTGTCAAGCGCAACATGTCCACCATGGTGGGCATCGTCTCGGGCGCGCTCGACGTGCTCAACAAATACGGCGTTTCAATTGAGCATCTGCCGAGCGGCATTGATTCCTTCAATGTCGTTGTCAACAAAAAGGATGTTGAACACAACCTTTACGAAATCCTTTCGGAAATCAAACAGGCCATTGCGCCCGATTCGATCCGTGTGCCCGAACCGATCGCACTGATTGCCGTTGTCGGCCGCAATATGAATGCCCGCGTGGGATCGTCCGCGAAGCTCTTCGGCGCCTTGGCCGAAGCCAACGTCAATATCCGCATGATCTCGCAGGGCTCGAGCGAAATCGACATCATCGTCGGCGTCTCTCAGCAGGACTTTTCGAAAGCCGTTCAGGCGCTCTACAACACCTTCACGAAATAAGCTTAGCGGCGCAAGCTGCGCCGAGGGAAGCGGGCTGCCTGCCGGCAGCCGCCTCTCCCTCGAGCGGCAGAACGCGTTTTTTGAAGCTTCCACGATGAACTGAATTCAAGCAAACCCAGAGGAATTCCATCATGACCGAACCCAAAGCACTCAAAGTCGGCATTCTCGGCGCCACGGGCGCCGTCGGCGAACAGATGATGATCGTACTGGCCGAGCGCAATTTCCCTGTTGCTGAGCTTCGTCTTTTTGGCAGCTCGCGCAGCGCCGGCTCGAAGCTCGCCTTCAAGGGCAAGGAGTACGAGGTCGAAGAGGCCAGTCTCGAACGCATGAAGGGGCTTGATCTCCTCTTAGGCGCGGCTGACAACGATGTGGCCAAGAAGTTCCTGCCCGACGCCGCCAAGCTCGGCGTTACGGTGGTCGACAATTCGAGCGCCTTCCGGCTGGATCCGGAAGTCCCGCTCGTTATCCCTGAAGTCAACCCCGAAGACGTCAAGTGGAGCAAGGGGCTCATTGCCAATCCGAACTGCGCCACGATCATCGGTCTTACGGCCATCGCGCCGCTGCACCGCAAGGCTAAAGTGAAGCGCCTCATCGCTTCGACCTATCAGGCCGTTTCCGGTGCCGGCAAGGGCGGCATTGATGAGCTTGAGGCTGAGGTGAAAGCGCCGGCCGGCACGCCCGCTCCCTGCAAGGTCTTCCCGTATCCCATCGCTTACAACCTCATTCCGCAGATTGGCGGCTTTAACGATGAGGCTTATACGAGCGAAGAAATGAAGATGCAGAACGAAGGCCGCAAGATGCTCCACGACGACAATCTGCTCGTCTCCTGCACCTGCGTGCGCGTGCCGATCATTCGTTCGCACTCCGAGGCGCTTACGATCGAGTTCGAAAACGAAATCTCGCCCGAAGAAGCCCGCGAGCTTTTGAAGGATGCGCCGGGCGTTCGCCTTTGGGATGAACCCGAGGAGAAGCACTATCCGATGCCGCTTCTGACGAGCGACCAGGATCTCGTCTACGTCGGCCGCATTCGCCGCGACCTTTCGGCGCCTAAGGAGAGTTACAACCGTTCGCTCGTGCTTTTCTGCTGCGCTGATCAGGTCCGCAAGGGGGCGGCAACCAATGCCGTGCAGATTGCCGAGCTGGTGTTCGGCTTAGCCCAAAGCGCTTTTTAAAGCGCAGAGCGCTTAAAATCTTTAATGGGCGGGCGGCGGATCTC
>UMIB01011191.1_pt1 | contig 12132 bp, 14 predicted proteins | sample 1965641 | NCBI WGS metagenome assembly UMIB01 (sample SAMEA4836110, study PRJEB28245) | human gut metagenome | biome: gut microbiome; material: fecal sample | place: Denmark | collected 2008
AAAGCAATAAAGAAGTACAGAAAACCGCTTAAAACCGTGCTTTCTGCATTTCACGCACCTCAATTTTTGTAGAAGCTCTGTAGAAGCAAAATTCGGTCATTTTGCATCAAAAAGGCAATTTTGTTCTTTTCCGAATGTCGGCAGCACTTAAAAATCAGGATTCCACATCTACAAAATATCAAATCTGTAGATGCTTTTCCCCATTTTGTAGATGCTCTGATGTGAGCATCATCTACAGCTTAGGTTTCAGAAAATTCGGTGACCTGTGTCTTCTGGATCAACCTCTCGATGTGTTCCGGAGCAGAATCAGACAGAACGTCTGTATCCTCTTCTTCCTCCTGTGCCCAAGCACAATCATTCAGAAAAGTAGTTGCATTGCCTTTTTCTTTCCACGGTCTGCGCACCTCGTAAACATACCTCTGCTCCATCTCCTTTTTGAAGTTTGGCTGGCTCAGAGCTTTGATGTTGTTTGCTTCGCACCACCGCTTGTAGATATCGAACACCGCTACACTACGCAGTTCTTCTCCTTTGGCATGACACAGACAGAGACTGGCAAACTGACCGACTTTGTCGGACTCCAACTCATAATCTGCCGTGGCCTCCTTGACTGCCTGCGGCATTTCCAATCCTTCTTTGAGGAACAGCTTGAAGCCCTCATACACCCAATTGAAAATGCCTGCCATATTTTCCGGCTCTGCAAACTGAGCCTTCAAGCCTCGATCCTGCTCGTTTTCCTTAAAATGCCGATTGAAAGGAATCATTTTCACGCGGCCAGAGTGGAACAGGGTCAGATCCGTAATGTTGGGCCGGTAGTTCGTGTTAATGAAGATTTTGAATCCAGCACGGAACTCGAAGCTGTTCTCGTGCAGATATCGGGCAGTGATCGTGTCATTGCCAGTCAATCGCTTAGTAAGTGCTGCATCAATGGTCAGCTTCTTCTCCGGCTCAGAGATATTGACAAAACGGGAACCGGCAAGACGCGCCAGTTCCTCGGTAGGTCCATTGCTCTGCGCATTGAATTTCATGGCAAGCAGCACCGGGTCAGCATTTCTGCCGTAATCGCCCATAAGCCGCAGAAAAGATTCCATCAGCGTACCTTTACCATTTCGGGAAGTAGCACCGTACAGGATAAAGAAACATTCCATCCGGGTATCACCGGACAGCGCATAACCCAGAGCTTTCTGTGTGTACCGGATAGTATCCTTATCCCCCATCATGACTTCATCCATGAACTTGATAAATCGGTCGCATTTGGCATCCGGATCATATTCTACCGGAGACACCTTTGTGAGAAAGTCCTCCGGTCTGTGTTCCCGGAACTCACCAGTTCGCAGGTCGAGCGTACCATTTGCCATGTTAAAAAGATAAATGTCACGGTCAAAATTCTTCATCGCCAGCGGAAATACAGACTTCGCATCCTTGATCATGGTGTCACGGTTTCTGCGAAGCTGAAGTTTCCTTACACGGTCAATAAAACGCTTTCGGGCATCTTCCTCCGTGATCGTCAAAGCAAATACATACAGCTTGTCCGCCAGCAGCTTTGCCAGTTCTGCCACTCGCAAATTTTCAGCGTCTGCTCTCCAGACAGAACCATCATAGACATACCAGATACCTCGCTCACTGTTGTATCTGGCAATAGGCTTAAAGTAGTCAGCGAAGGCGTTACCCATGCCGATTTCTTCTCTGCCATATCGTGGGTTTGAGTGCGGAGCCATCTCCTCCAATGTCAGAGTGATCTTGGAAATGTCCGGCTGATATTCTTCATCCTCATCCAGCTTGGAAAATTCCTCATCCACAATGTCCTGCGCATTGACCGGCATATAGACAGCCGAACAGGTATTGACGGTATTGCGGATGGAAATCGCACCGTAAGTCGAACCTGCCTGCTTGCGATCCCACTTATCACGCATCAAGCCCGATGTACGGAAGATGCGGTCCATCTGCTCCTCGTCGCAGCCACACCAGAATGCCAAAATGGACAGTAACGCCATATCTGCATCCGACTGGCTGCCGTAGAGATCCTCCCAGTCACCGGCAAAGAGTTTTTTGAACTTCTCGGAGTTGCTGGCTTCGTTGGCGTGTGCGATGACCGCCTCATCATCCAGGTACGAATGGTGCTGGAAATGGGTCTGCTGTACCTGCTTGTTTCGCTTCATCAGCGTGTCCAGCAGTGTCGTCATTGCCGTTTCATCGTTCGGGATCTCACCTGTGCGGTAAACATCTCCCGTTACGGTGACGAAGCGGTTCGTCGCACCGGGCATATACACTTCCAGCCCCTTGCTGCGGTTGTTGATGTAGTAGACCGTCTTGTCGTAAACGTAGTCCTCTGGCACATGGAAAAATCCACGCAGACCTTTGCCGGACGGCGACTTCTCTACATACGCTGTAGGAAAGATCGAAAGTACAGTGTCCGCAGTATCGTTCAGCGTCCCGTCCTCACGGATACAGTGGTCGATGTCAAAAGCACCGATACCGTTTCCAACCGCGATACCGATGCCGTCATAACCGCCCATCGCATAGGCCATGAGGGTCGCCTTGAAATCTGTAAATGTACGCAGGTCGTTGATCTTCGCTCGGTCGCCAGTCGCCGGATTATACGGCATCTTGGTTTTCTGACCATTACGCTTTTCAAACTTCCATGCACAGAACCGGCAGGTCGTTTTTAACTCTGCCGGGATGTTTTTGATGTCTACCATGCCATCAAACCTCCTTCCCATCATGGTGGTGTTCGGTGTTTTCTGCTGATTGCTTCTCCGCTGATGAGTGCTTCATGTCGAACTGCCGCGCTACAGCCCTTTCGATCTCCTGCTTCTTTTCCGCAGAAATCACCCGGCAGAGGCGGCTGTACAGTGCCGACCGGTCAATCGTTGTGATCTGCTCAATCAACAGGACGGAATCTTCCATCTGCTCCGCTCTCAGCATTTCACAGTGATCCTTTGTCAGAACAACATGAGTCGGCAATTCCAGCTTCTTCATCTTGCTGGTCAGCGGAATGACCGTCAGTGTCTGTGAATACCGGTTGGAAACATCGTTTGTAATGACCAGCACCGGGCGGTTGCCGCTCTGCACCGAAGTGCCATAGTGGTTGCCAAGCTCTGCGAACCAGATCTCATGCTGCTTCGGAGCGCGGACAGTCGGCCAGCGGTGTGCCGGCAATTTCTCAAAATTTGGATGCACATTGCTATTCGGAACTTCAAAGGCAGTCACCTTTTTCTTCGTGTCGCCGCGCTTTGAGATGTATTTATTGACATGGATCTTCTTGCCGTGCAGCAGAGAACGAGCATTGCTCTTCTTTCTTCCCATCTTGGGTTCACCTCCAATTCGTCTGTGTCTTTCGGACACACAAAAAGTCGTCAGGAGAATTTCTCCCGGCGACGTACCATGTAAAAAAGCGGATAAAGAATACCGGGCAGCCTCATCGCTCCCAGCACTTCTATCCGCTTTCGTATATCTTATTTTCCTAGTATAAAGTATAGCAAAAAGCCAATGTACGGTTAAGAGGAAATTTGCTTCAAAGTGGCTCAATGAGCTTCATTATGGCTCATTTTCATGAATTTTCTTCTCAGCCTTTTCCAGTCCATCCTGCACAGATGCTAAATGGACTGCCAGCTCTGTCAGTCCACGCTTTTTATACCTCGTTGCGGTTGACCGGCTCATATAAGTTCCGGTCTTTTTGTCCAGCAGAATTGACTTCATGGTGACACCGGCAAAACAATTCTGCTTCAGCACAAGACGCGCCTTTTTCTCTCTGACCTTTGCCACTGCACCATCCACCAGCTTCAGCCATTCTTTTGCCGCTGTGTATCTGGAAAAATCCTCCGCAGCCTGCTGGTCGTACATTTCCTTTTCTCCCGAATACTTGGAGGTTGCTGCCATCTCAAGATTTTGCTTCCACGAAGCTTCTGCTCCCTCTACAATCGTTTTGACCTGCTCATACTTCCAGCACACCTCTGTGGTGAATGCCAGCATTTCTTCTGTTGCTTCGTTTCTCATTCCTGCCTCCTGTTCTGGTACAGACATATCCTGTCCGCTATTCCCTGCAAGGCAGCTTCCTTCTCCCTCTCCACTGCCCGCCTGCCTAAAAGTTTACCATCCAGACCTGTGATTTCCGACTGCTTCTTCCCGTCCACAAAAAGTTGCTCGGCAACGATGCGTGTCAGTCCGCGCAGGCTGCGAAGACAAATCTCAAACAGCTCGATATCCTCACAGACCTTGTAATAGGGTTCCAGAAACTGCTCGGTGCGCTGGGTCTGGACTTCCCGGTTCATGGATGCCAGCACTTTATCGCAGTTCAGCACGGTACGCTCCACCGGGTTGGAGGTCCCGCTGGTCTGCACCCGTTCGGATTCCTCGTGCGCTCCCTGCGACAGTTTATAGATGATCTCATCCTTGGTATAAAACCATGACTGGGAATCCTCGTACTGTCGGCGCAGCAGATCCCGCCTGTGTATCAGGAGCAGATAGGAATCGGCCAGTTCCCTGGCCTTTTCCAAATAGTCCACTTCCTGCAATTTTCCTTGTTTCTCAGCCATCTTTCATCCTCCCTCCTGGCCGGTTCTCTCTATCCTTACAAGAATTTCAACTCCCGGATTTTCTCCGGCATCAGCTCTGCCCCGGCATCCGTAAGCAGCCACAAAAGCTGTTTCATATCCTTTTCGTTTTTCCTGCGCAGGCGTTCTGCTTTTTTCCTTCTGCGTTCAACAGCTTCGACCTTGACACGCTCCTTTACCCCGGAGATCAGCCGTTCCGGATCAAGGTCTGTGAGAATCCCAAACCACTGGGAATGGAAGAATCTTTCCTGTACCACGATCTCATGTTTGGCAAAGCTGCTCTCCGGATAGTCCTCCAGTGTGTGCAGTGCCGCCTTGTAATCCTTGACCGCCTGCAGCACAATGGCATTCGCCAGATTCTCATAGCAATCAATATTCTCGGAAACGGCGCTTTTCTCCGAAATTGTCATCGTGCTCATTCTTTGGCACCTCCAACCTTGTCGTACCAGGGAGCCGGCACCTTGTCCGAACTCACACCGTATTTGAACATATAAATCACATTCCACGCCAGCTCGTACATCTGATCCAGCAGAAAACGGTTTGCTTCTGGCATCTTATTTGCAATCTCAATGAACTGCTCAATCAGGTCATTCTTCCTGTTGACCTCCTGCTCCCTCAATGCGATCCGGATAATGACCGCCTCTGCAAACTGGAAGCACCGCTTCTTGTACTGCTGGATAAAGTCATATTTCCATGTGATGGCATCCAGCCAGATCTTCCGGGTTGTTTCCGATGTGATTTTGGGCTGATACTGACTTCTGCCCTGCTGGTACAATTCCATTGCCCGGTTCTCTTTTACAAACTTCTGCTGTGTTTCGATCTCACTCAGACGGACCCGACACATCAGCTGTTCGATTTCATGCTCGTATATTTCTTTCAGCAGGAGATCACGATTCAGCCGAAGATCGGCAGCCCTGCGTACCGCATTCTCTCCAAGCATCGAACTGAACAGCCCCTTATCGCCAAGCGGACGAAACATTGCCCAAGGGGCAATAAAGCCATCCGTATCACGCTTTGCTTTCAATGCCGTCACCGGCTTTGCCCACTTGTAGATCAGAGGGCTTTCCTCCGAGTGACGGTCCTCCTGACTCAAAAAAAGATTCTTATTCATTCCTCTGCTCCTATTCCCCCAGCCGCGCCTTTACTGCTGAGATCAACTTTTCCTGTGTCATATCCTTCTGTTCCAAGGCAGATATGACATCTTCGTCCACGGTGTCCTTGGTAATGATGTGGTGGATGGTGACCACCTGCGTCTGTCCCTGCCGCCACAGTCTGGCATTAGTCTGCTGATACAGCTCCAAACTCCATGTCAGCCCAAACCAGATCAGGATATGTCCGCCCTGCTGGATGTTCAGCCCATGTCCGGCAGAGGCAGGATGGATCAGAGCAACCGGGATATTCCCGGCGTTCCAGTCCTTGATGTCGGCGCTGCTCTTGATGTCCCGCACCGGGATCTTCAAATGTGTCAGATGCTCAATGATGCGCTGCCGGTCATGCTTGAACCAGTAGGCCACCAAAACTGGCTGTCCGTTGGCGGCTTCGATCAGGTCTTCCAATGCTTCCAGCTTGTGGTCGTGGATGATTCTCGCTTTGCCGTTCTCATCGTAGACAGCGCCATTGCTCATCTGCAACAGCTTTCCTGTCAGTGATGCAGCATTGGCAGCGTCTATGTCGCCGTCCTTCAACGGAATCAAAAGGTTTTGCTTGAGCATATCGTAGAGCTTACGCTCCTCGGTGTTCATCTCCACCTCGTACCGGGTCGGTACACAGTCCGGCATATGCAGATAATCCAGAGCTTTCATGGAAATCGTGATGTCTGAAATACGCTGGTAAATCAGTTCCTCGGCTCCCTCTCTGGGCTTGTACTGGAACACAACGCCTGTGGCCGGGTTCATGGAGCCGGCTTTGAAGTAAGCTTCCCGGTACCGACCGATGAACTTACCCAAACGTTCTCCGCCATCCAGAATCCCGATTTCTGCCCAGAGGTCCATCAGGCCGTTGGAAGATGGTGTGCCGGTCAGTCCGACCCACCGTTTCACAAACGGTCGGACTTTCCGCAGGTACTTGAACCGCTGGGACTGATAGTTCTTGAAGGATGACAGCTCATCGATCACGACCATACCGAAATCCCAGCGCATTCCGTTTTTCTCGTAGTACTCCACCAGCCACTTGATATTTTCCCGGTTGACGATGTAGATCATTGCCGGGTGGTGGACTGCCGCGATCCGGGTCTTCACATCTCCCACGATGACGGAAATGTCCAGACCTTTCAGATGATCCCACTTCTCGATCTCAGCCGGCCAGGTATCACGGGCAACACGCAGCGGTGCAATGATGAGAACTTTGTTGACTTCAAAGGTGTTTAGCATCAAGTCTTTGATGGCTGACAGTGTAATAACGGTCTTTCCTTAACCCAAGCCCATATCCAGAAACAGGGCTGCGATTGGATGAGTTTTGATATACTCCGTGCAAAAACGCTGATAATCGTGTGGAATGAACTTCATAACGGCACCACCTCCTCTCCGCTCTCATCGCTGTGTGTTGAATCGGAATCCCGGCATTCTGCTTTGTCCGGCAAACTTACCACCGGCATCTCCGGGATCTTTGCCCCGATGCCCTGTGGGATGGGTTCGCCAGGTGTCCAGTGCAGCAGGACATCCACAGCAGGCTGGATCTGTTCCAGCCGATCCACGCAGAACACCGGAAAGCCAAGAGCCTCCAGCTGCTGTCTGCGTTTTCGCTGGAGAATGCGCATCTGCTTGCCGGGTGCTTTCAGCTCTACAAAGGCACACTTTCCTCCAAGCAGCAAAACCAGACGGTCCGGCACACCATTCATGGTCTGACTGGTAAATTTAAGGGCCTGTCCTCCGACGGCCCTCACTGCTTCTACAAACTGTTTTTCAACTTCACTTTCTCGCATCCGGCTTCGCCTCCTCTGCCCGCCAGACACCGATGCGCGGGCGTTTCTTTTTCGGTCGGGTCTTTCTGCGCTCTTCCCGGATCACATTGCCAATGGCTTCATTGGCAGTCGGGTCCGGATGGCTGTGGTTGACCTTTCGTTTCGGCGGGCTTTCATCCTTGTGTTCTGTGACCCAGTGAATGACATCTTCCATATGCGCCACCTCACTGATTGATCTGCTTCCACTGTGCCGGCTCCATCGTGGCAACCTGCCAGCCGATGCCTTCCAATGTGGTGGCACGGTCATAGGATTCGACATCCTGCGACACACGGGTGACCGCATTGGACAGTCCGTACATCGACAAGTCACCACCGGCGATCAGGTATTTCAGAATGCCTTCCTGCTCCTCCGAGTTGATGCCATAGGTCTGGGCGGTGAGCTGCACCACATCCTGCACCTTGCCGCTGATCGGCACGGACATCGCATCCTGCAGGCGGCCAACCACCTGTGCGAACCGGCTCTCATCAATGGCAGCCATCGTGGTATCACGCAGTTTCAAGAGAAATGCTTTATCCTCGGCTTCCATCGTCTCATCTGAATACAGTGCGAAGCTGTCCTCCACTGCCTTGGCCTGTCTGCCGACATGATGGCGGCGCTCGCCCATGTCATTGACCACCATACCGTTGGTGCAGACCAGACGATAAACCAGCGGTTGGATGGACACAGCCCCAAGACCGACCTCGGAATTGGAGATCATCACGCCAGCCTGCACGATATCACCCTTGCGGACTTCCATCTCCAGACGATGATTGACCACCTTAAGGTACAGACGGTTTTCCGTCACTTCACAGGACATGACCTCGTACTGATCGTTGCCTGCAAACAGCGGCAGGACAGCTGTTGCGATCTCCATGTTGTCGATACGGCGATAGCGTTCCGACAGCAGCGCACGGGCTACCTGTCCGGCACCGTAATCCATCGAGCGGACCATGTAAGAGCTGGGCTTGTCCGCAAACCAAGTGTTTACGTTCTGAGCCAGCAGCTCCGGTTTCTGTGCCTGCATGAGATCATAATATTTTGCCGGGATACCCAGTGCCGATGCCACCTGACGGTGGAACAGCGAAGTTGTCCCGAACACTTCCTGCTGATTCGTGGTCAGATGGTTAATCTCAAAGGTGTGTCCATCTTCCCGGAGGTGCATCCCCTGCGCCGGGCTGATAAAGTCCTGCTTCGCCTTGTTCTGGCGATCCAGTTCCACAAGGACTTCCTGCAAATTTCTTCCTGTTTTCATAGCAATTTTCCTCTCTATCTCTGCGGCGCATATTTATACGCCTGTTTATGCGTCCGTGTCTTTCCTGCACAAACGCCGTGTTCCATTACAGTTCCCGGTTGATAATCTGCTGGATGATCCTGACGGCTCCCTGCATTCGGCTCCGGTTCAGCCGGGTATCGTGCAACAAGGTGTCCAGGGCATCGACCTCGCACTGGATATCGCAGAGGACAGCACGGTAATGGTCGGCGGTCTGCTCCGATTCCTTTTCCATACGGTCAAACTCCTGCTCGTACTCATTGATATCCTCGACGTTTTCTGACACATAGCCTTCTATCTCCTGTGCCAACTCATCGCCGGCGTAATCTCTCACAGCTTCCAGCAGATCCCTGATTCCAAACGGAGTCAGGATACTACCATCGCTCAGTTCAATCGAATGTGGCATCTTTGTGTTCTCCCATCAATCCTTGAAATAGTAGTTGCCCTTGTACCCGGCAGCGGCCAGCGGCAGACCTCTGCACCATGCTGGATTCTCCGACATCAGCTTGCAGATTTCCTCTACCGTGTATTGATCCTTCGGAGCTTCAATGATGACCTCGTCATGGACATGAGCTACAATGTTCAGCCCGTGTGCCGAGATCCGGTCCATTGCTTCTGCCAGAATGTCACGGGCAATCGCCTGCGTTGCATTCTCGACCAGCCGGCCAGAATAGGTTTCCTGTCTGCTCCACTTATGGTTCGTGCCAACACCCTCATAGGTCAGGCTCATGCGGCCGAAGCGGTTCGGCTGCTGTCTTGGTTTCAGATAGGCAAGCCGCCTGCCGGATGGGAGCACCATCCAGAGTGTGCCGGAATAAAACTCGAAAGCGATCTTCCCGATTTCCTGCCGTTCCCTGGTCTTAAAAGCAGTCATGGCAGCCTTCTCGGCATCCCACCAGTACTGCACAATCTGAGGATTCGCCTCCCGCCAGGAATCAATGATCTCCGGGAGTTCATCTTCCTTCAGCCCCATCTGCAAGGCGCCCATGCTGATCAGTGCCCCGGAAGAACCACCGTAGCCACACGCCAGCGTAGCGATCTTGCCTTTCTGGCGCAGATCACCGTTCACGCCGTGCTTGATCACCGGCACATGGAACATCTGGGAAGCTGTAGCGCAGTACAGATCTTCCCCGTTTTGGAAGGCATCCAGCACCCACTGCTCTCCGGCCTCCCAAGCAAGCACACGAGCTTCGATGGCGGAGAAGTCCGCCACAATGAACTCGCAGCCTTCCTTCGGGATCAGCATGGTACGGATGAGCTGGGACAGGACATCCGGTGTGTTGCCGTAGATGCTCTCCACCATATCGAAGCACCCCATCTTGACCAGTGTCCTCGCTTCATCCAGCGTGGAAATGTGGTTCTGCGGCAGATTCTGCAACTGAATGTTCCGGCCGGAATAGCGTCCTGTGCGGGATGCCCCATAAAACTGAAATAGCCCTCTTGCTCGTCCGTCCGGGCAGACACAACGCTCTGCCGCCTGGTATTTCTTGACGGAGCTTTTTGCCATCTGAAGCCGGAGCTTTAACATATCCAGTGCCTCCGCATCCAAGCCATTCTTGTCCAGCTCACCGATCATCTGTGCTACATCCTTTTTGCCAAGGGTCTCCATCGGGATGCCGCGTTCCTCCAGCCATGATTTGAGCTGGGATACAGAATTCGGATTTTCCAGCCCGGTCAGCTTGTATGCTTTCTTGCTCATGGCATCCGAAAGCATAAGGTCGCAGGCAATGGCCTGTTCCACCAGCTCGGTATCGATCTTCACGCCTCGGTCATTGATGCGTTCGTTAGTGCGGTAGTGCTCCCACTCCTGCTCCGGCATCGGGAATTTTTTCAGTCGGTTATAAATGTCCACCTCGGTCTTGACATCCTGAATGCAGTAATACTTGAACTTCGCCCAATCTGCCGGGAAGTGCGCCGGCAGGTTTCTGGTGCGCATCCCGTTGGTCTTGGTGGGTTTGCGGGGCATGGAAAACAGCTTGATCAGCCGTTCACCCTCCTTATCTTTCTGTTGGTTTGTCTTCAGCACCGTGCCGACATCTTTCAAGGCCAGCGGCAGGGTCAGCGATGCTGCCATGACCATCGTGCAGATCCAATTGTCTGACGACAGGAAATTTCCCGGTTCGAGGTACTGACCCGGATAATGCCGGCTCAAATAGCAGGAAAAGTTCACTCGTTCAAATGCAGCATTGTGGGCGATCAGCTTCACGCTGCTATCCTTGAACGCATCCAGAAGTTCCTGCGGAAAAGCTTCCCCCGTGGCAATGTCCGCACACTGTGTTTCTCCAAAGCCGCTACCCTCGTCTGTTGCCCATGCAATCAACAGAATCTCCGTGCTGGGATCTGTCGCATAGCGGTACAGCCCACATTTTCCGATGTCCACCTCACTGTAGGTTTCAATATCGATCAGTATTTCTTTCAAATCCTTCACCCCGATTCATCATGTAAAAAGGAGAGGCCTGAAAGCCTCTCCCCCGTCCGTGTACCTTGTGTAATTCTTAGCGGAGATACTCCGGCAGTTCCTCACCGGCATCGCCGCCCAGAACTTCCTCGTCATCTTCCAGAGCATCAAAATCAGACTCCGCAGATGCACGGCCGGACAGGCGGTCGCCGTCCTTGACGAACTGGATGTTGCCCAGACCTGCAGCCACACCACGGTTGCCGTTGGCATTGAAAGCGTAGAAGTTGACGCTGACATTGCAGAAGCAGCCGGAGTAGACCATCATCGGGTCGGTCACAGGCTGAACATGGCGGTCAACGACCTGCGGTGCGTCCTTGCTGGTGGCGTTCAGGAAGAAGTGTTCCTGATAGTTCTCATCGTCCGGGCGGTCGATGTCACCGTCACGCAACGGCAGTTTCAGGTTGGGCGGGATCTTGCCGCCCCACTTGCGGGTCTTGCCATCCTCCTTGGCCGCCTCCACTGCCTTGTGGATCGCCAGCAGAGTCTTCTTATCACCCTTCGGGATCAGGCAGGAAACCGAGAACTTTGCCTCGCCGCCGTTGATGCTCTTTGCCTCAAAGATATTCGCAAAGGAAATACGGCACGGGATAACGACTTTGGTTGCACTGGAAATTTTGTTAGCCATAATGAAATGTCCTCCATATATCAGTTGTATATTGGTGTTCTATGTCCAGCCTCAGTCCAGAGGCGTGAACTCATCTTCGGCAGTCTGCAAATCGACTGCCTGCCTTGGGTCGGAATCCGGGACAAGTGCCAGCTTACCGGGCGGCTTGACCACATATTCTCCAAGGATCTCCTGGAACTTTTTCTTTCCCATGAGCTTTTCAAACTCGGTCAGGGAGATCAGCTCCGTCTTGTAGATATCGGTGTATCCGGCTTTCTCCGCCGCTGCGACCACCGACTTGGTGTCGAGGA
>UMIB01037624.1_pt1 | contig 12125 bp, 9 predicted proteins | sample 1965641 | NCBI WGS metagenome assembly UMIB01 (sample SAMEA4836110, study PRJEB28245) | human gut metagenome | biome: gut microbiome; material: fecal sample | place: Denmark | collected 2008
CAGCATCTGTAAATAAAAATTTGAACTTATCCAATCCTACAAAAGCTGAATGAAGCAAGCCATCCTTGGGTTTATAGTTCTGGAATGCCATGATCCAGCCGCCCAAGGGCAGATAATAGAACATAATTCCATAAATAACGAACAAGGCTGAACAGATCAAAAGAAATTTCTGGCGTTTTATTTCTTTCCACGTAATCTTGACCTTGGTTTCTTTTTCTTTCTTAGCCATATGAATAACCATCCCTTTCCATCTTTGCCTTTTTCAAAGGAAAGAGGCAGAAGCCCTGCCTCTTCCCATAAAGGACTATTCAGCCAATGCTGCTCTTCTGTCCAGTTCTGCCTGCATTTCATCCAGGAAGCTCTGAGGATCGCAGCCTTCATATGCTGTCATATATTCGTCCCATGTACTTTCAAAATCACCTGACATAACTACCTTAGGAAGCCATTCATGCTTAATCTCACCCATCTTGGTCCATGCAACACCACCAGGAGTCGCTGTTGTCATGCTGTTGGAATAAGAATACATAGGGAACCATGGACCCATTTCTTTCTTTGCAGAGTGAAGCATATCTACATAGGAGTCTGCATTATAAGCCTTGAATGTGTTAACAAGAGGCTCTGCAAGTCCATTGAAAAACTCTGATGTCTGCTGGCTTGGCTGCATTGCATTCTTGCCGTCCTTGCTGGTTCCAAGCCACTGAGGCAGATAAGTATAACCACACATATGATTAGCCTTATAATCTGTATCTGCTGCCTGTGCCCTCATCTCATCTGTACGATAGAACATACCATCATCATCTACCAGATAGTCAACACCTTCCACACCCCAGAATCTCAGGTTATGGATTTCCTGATCCAGTATGTCATTGAGGAACTTGGCTGCCTTATCAGGGTCTTTACAGCTTGTTGTAATAGATACGCCGCTGGACTGGTTCAATGTATCACCATATGTATGCCACTGATTCTCCATACCTTCGTCAATAGTCAGACCAAGAGGTACATAGTTACATCCCTGAAGATCCAGTCCCTGCTGTTTGAATACATCATTTACTGTATATGCAAAATCCCACCACTGGTCGCACATACCAAGTACACGTCCTGTAGAAAGCTTGGAGATATACTCATCATAAATCTGGGTTGCAAATTCTGTATCGATCATGCCCTTCTGATATTCTTCGTTGAGCTTCTGGAAATATCTCCTGGTAGTATCTGTTGTGTTGTAATCCACAATCTTCATATTGTCGGTATCTACGATAACGGAACCATCATTTGGATAGCCATCCAGGAACTGTCCTGCATTCTCAATACAGAAGTATCTCCAGTCATCACACAACATGGTATAAGGAATATATGCTGTTCCGTCTTCCATTGTCGGATTGGCTGCTGTATAGTCCTCTAATAACTGGAAGTATTCATCCAGAGTGTTGATCTGTGGATATCCAGCCCACTCCAGTACCTTGCACTGAATCCAGAATGCTTCATCATTGTGTGTTGTGGTCTTATCTTCACCATAGCTGTTCTGGAATACGTTGATCCAGTAGATATGTCCATCTTCCTGACGGAACTTCTCCCACTCTGCATCAGAATACATTTCCTTTATATTAGGATATTTCTCAATATAATCATCCAGAGGAAGCAGTGCACCTGCATCCAGAAGAGACATTGTTCCATCTCCACCATCAATGAAATCGGGATATTCGCCACCTGCAATAATTGTTCCAATTGCTTCTTCTGCGGTCTGTCCTGTCAGCCAGGTTTCCTTAACTCTGACTCCGGTCTTCTGAGCGATCAGCTCCTGAATCTCGTTGCCATCATTGATTTCAGAACCCGGCATTGCAATGAACATCGTAAAATCTGTGATATCACCATCTGCACTTTCACTGCCTGTTTCTGTGCTTCCTGTTCCTGATGCACTGCTGTCAGTTGCTGTGGAAGCTCCTCCGCCACAGCCTGCCAGCATGGATGCTGTTACTACTGTTGTCATAAACAGTGCCATTAACTTCTTACGTTTCATCTGATTACCTCCCTGATTTATCTGTTCCACCATTGCTTACCCCTGTGTTAGGCAATGTTTCATTTGATAGTTTTATCATATAGTTTTTTGATGCCCGATTCTTCCTAGTCATTGCTATCTGTTCTTCACATTTTGCGCTATTATACTGATTGTCCAGCATTTTTCTCATATATTTCCATTTTCTCCTCATATATTACTCTATTTTTTCTTTTAACTTGATTTTCTTTTGTGCATTGTTTATTTTTTATGTTGTATAGTTTACTTTTTATTGTGCATGTTGTATTCATTCAAAAACATGTGAATTAAAGTGGAAAGTAATTTTGAGCAGTTACTTATTTCAAAAAAATACTCTCGGAGTCTTCTAAATGAAGCATTCCGGGAGTGCATAAAACAAGGGAGTGATTACATATGGAACCTGTCGCAATCGGTGATTTACGTTCGGAATATTATGACGCTAACAGTGATTTTCCGGGACTTTGGGAATTGGATGAGAACAGACGTGAAGACGTGGATTTTCGCAACAGTTCTTCTATCCGCATCTGGTATAATGATTTAACGTCCAATTATGCCACTCACTGGCATAATGCGTTGGAGATCATCATCCCCATTGACAATTATTATGACGTTGAAGTGGAAGGTATCTCTTACCATCTTAGACCTGATGAAATCCTGATCATTCCACCCGGTAAGCTCCATCATCTGACTGCGCCATCAAGCGGCTGCCGCTTTATCTATCTGCTGGATATAAGCTGTCTGGAAGGATTAAAAGGCTTCGCAGGTATTAAATCGCTGCTTACCGCTCCTTTATTCGTGACAAAAGAATCCTATTCCCATATCTATGAGGATGTGTATGACCTTCTTGCCAGAATGCGCAATGAATATTTCCGCAAGAACGAATATGCCGAGCTTACCATTTATGCTCTTTTGATCAATCTGTTTGTAAAATTCGGCTACAACCATATTCAGACGCAAGACCTCTTCCCTAACGTGAGATCCTATAAGCAAAAGGAATATGTTAAGAAATTCAATGATCTGTTGGATTATATAGACAAGCACTATACAGAAGAACTGAATCTGGAGGAGATTGCTGATTCGAGCGGATTCAGTAAATATCATTTTTCAAGGCTTTTTAAGCAGTATACAGGATTTACTTTCTGTGACTACTTATGCTATCGGAGAATCAAAGCTGCTGAACTTCTGCTGTCAAGACAGGATTTGTCTATTACAGAAGTGGCCCTGCAGTCCGGTTTCTCCAGCATCTCCACATTTAACCGTATCTTCAAGCAACAGAAGAAGTGTACACCGAGTGAGTATCGAAGCAAGGTGAATGTGTAAGGGTATAGGTTATAGAATATTAAGAAAGGGACGAATTGTGCCGCCTTCCTAATGCATCAGGAAGGCGGCACAATTCTGTTTTCTGGCAATAATACGAAATTTTCGATTTACAAAGCTTCTGAATATGAGAAGCGTTTAAAGCAGGCGCAGTCAGTGTTTTCAGTATCAGCGACTGCATAAAGTCCTACTGTACAGCCGGTGAAGCCGCCGGCTGCTTCTGTTGACAGGGTTCGTATATCAACTTCGGGTGATTTCTGTCCCTCTATAATAACCGCAGCAGACAGCCCGTCCACTTCTAATGAGACTTCTAATGGATTAGAGCCTTGTAACGGCATAGAAATGACACGTCTGTCAGTTCCTTTTTCACATAATATCACTTCTGCCATTTTACCATTGACTTCTACTCGCAGGTTGTAGAGATTATTCTGTACATACGCAATTCCTGCCCTCTTATCCTCACTCAGGTTTGATACATCCAATAATGCCTTTGCTATGAAATGATGATGTTTCTGTCTAAATGCCAGATAAGATGGGCTTGCCTGTTCTTTCAGCGTATGGGTATCAAAAAGCATCAACAGTCCTTTGCCCTTTTCCAAAGAATAGTGGGACTTATCCGCATTGCGAAGTACCATAAATTCCGGCGGCAGCTGTCCCATGGTAGAGAATACATATTCATTGCTTTCTGCTGTATATGTCGTCCACTTTGGCAGATTAATCTCCACGGTATCTGTCAGTCTGCCCACTCCCGGATTAACTACAGGCCAGTCATTCTCCCACTCCACTCTGGCAAGGAAGGTCTCACGCCCCATGGTGGTATACCCTTCCAAAGGTCTGACCGCCAGCATGACCATATACCACTCGTCATTTATCGTCTTCACCAGATCAGCATGGCCCACATAACGGATTGGATATTTCCTGCCCAGGTGTCTATGTGTCAGGATTGGATTACAGAAGTTATTTTCATATGGTCCGTATACATTCTTACTGCGGCATACAGTAACTGCGTGATCCGGACCGGTGCCTCCCTCTGCATGCATGATATAATAGTATTCCCCGATTTTATACAGATGCGGTCCCTCCGGCCAGATAATATTTCTCATGGCACCGTTCCATACATTATGCACTTCTCCTACCAGCTTCATGTTCTCAATATCCAGCTCCTGAATCCAGATATACCAGTCACCATCATACTGGCATCCCGCCGGATTGGGGTGTGTTCCAATATAATAGCAGGTTCCATCCTCATCAAAGAACAGGCTGGGGTCTATTCCATCCGCTCCCTCAATGTAATGCGGCTCAGACCACGGTCCTGCTGGATTTTGGGCTGTAATAATGAAATTGCCACCGTAAGATACATTGGTGCATATGATATAAAATGTTCCTTCATGATAACGGATTGTCGGTGCGAACAAGCCTCTGGAATGTCCTGTATCCCCCAGTGGTAACTGGCTTTCTCTGTCACAGGCATTGCCTATCTGCTCCCAATGAGCCAGATCTTTGCTGTGCATGATGGGAATTCCCGGAAAATACGCAAAGGTAGAGTTCACCAGATAGAAGTCATCTCCTACTGCGCATATGGATGGATCAGGATAAAATCCCGGCAATATCGGGTTAGTTGCTGTTACTGACATAGTTTTCCTCTCTTTCCTGCTTAAAATCATTCATATCTGAAATCTGCAAAAGTACTGCTGCCATCGGTTTCCATCGTTGCATAGGAGAACAGTCCAAACCGGCAGCCGCAGAAATGGTCAAGCCCGAAGTACAGTTTCTTTTCTGTCCCAAGCTGCAGCCATTTCCCGTCTTTTTCATAATAAAAGACAGCTGTATCTTTCATGTCCGTAAAGTCCGCTTCCATTCTGAAACGAATCGAAGTCGCTTCACCCCCTAAAGGCTTCCAGGGGATTCGCTGCTTCTGGTCTTCCATACCTTCTTCCATCGCATTCATGACCAGATACCAGTTATCATTTTCTCTGGTGACAGCTGCCATTCCATAGCTTCCCTGTAAGGCGCACAGCCCTGCATAATCACCATTTTTAAGCTTATCGGCATAGACCGTCACTTCTGCTGCACATTTGGGATATTTCATCCTCTGCGTCAACACATTAGAAGCCTGCAACAGATTTTTACACAATTTCTGATGGGTCATTGTCACCCGGCCTGTTTCACAATCATGTGTAATATATCTCATATCCGGCTCATGATTGAACTGCCAGCAGCTCTTAAATCCATATTGACTGTAGAATCTTCTATCTGCTTCCTTTGAAACCTTGAAATCATCACTTTCTACCAGCGGATGATACTTATAGCCTGCCTTTTCCTCTGGAATCTGTATCTGCTGTGGCATCACGCCATGTTCTCCCATAACAGGATATGCATGCTCCCATTTCACCGGAACCAGCACCGGAATCCGCCCTACTGCCCCTCTATCCTGAAAGAGCATGCCATACCACTGTCCATCAGGTGTATCCACAATACCGCCCTGCGCTACGCCTTGCCCATGATACCCCATATCATCATTGAATATATCGCCTCCTGTGAACTCCCCTGTCAGCGAGTCCGACACGAAACAGGCCTGCGTCCTTTTCCAGCGGTCATTTAATGAATGAATCAGGAAAAGATAATACTTTCCATGAATTTTATAGAAATGTGAACCCTCATATCCAAGGAACAGATTACCCTCATCATTAACAAGCTCCCTGTGAAGTCCACCTTCCATCGGACCACTTAAATCTGCCCTTAACTGTGTCAGATAAATGTGATTATTTCCGTAGATGATGTACACCCTGTCATCCTCTTCAAAAAACAGGGAGCAATCGTGATAAAATCCCTCTATCTGACTTTTATGCCATGGGCCTTCTATGGAATCAGAACGGTACAGATAAGTCTTATGCGTATCATTGGCAACAAAGCAGATATAAAAAATCCCTTTATGATAGCGCAAAGACGCCGCCCACATGCCTTTTCCATAGATATTGAGCCCATCCGCCAGAGCCTGTGCCGGCGTGCTATCCAGTCTGTCATATACGAAAGCTGCATGCTCCCAGTGCACCAGATCATAAGAGCGCAGTATTTCACACCCAGGCATAAAATGCATGGTCGTGCTTACCATATAGTATGTATCCTCCACTCTGATGATATCCGGGTCAGGATAATCCAGCGCCGTTACTGTTAAAGTGCCTTTTCTCCAAGTATTTTTCATACCACTATCCTGTCTTTCTATAATATACTGTCATCATAGATTCATTATATACCAGCTCCCACGGATTATCTGTTTATGTATTGTCATTTATTCTTCAATTATTGCTCTTTTTATAACTTTATAATCTCTTTATGAAGTTCACAGAATAAACACAATTAGATAACAATTACATCACAAATTGTCTGTAAAGTATAAGGCATAGAAACGAAGAAATGATAAATCAAAAAGATTTTGTGAAAGGAGTCTTTTATATGTATAACGAAAACAATAACAATGAACAGAACAACGGATATTCCAGCAATGGTCATCCGCAGGAATATTATTACAGCACAGGCAGCCAGAATTACCAGAACAACAGCACACCGGCACGCAAGCCTAAGAAACAGCATCCATTTGCGAAAAAGGCAGTATCTTTTGTCTGCCTGGGTGCACTGTTTGGAGTTACAGCCGGTACAGCATTCAGCGTACCTACTTATATGACAAATAAACAGTTATTACAGACCAAGGCTGAACTGGAACAGACTCAGAGCGAAGCAGCCGCTGCTTCTACTCCGACTCTCTCAACCACTACAAGTTCACTGACAACCAGCAGTCCAGGCAGCACAGCTTCCGCTGATGTATCTGCTATTGCAGCAAGTTGTCTACCGAGTGTCGTATCTATTACGAACAAAGGTGTATCCGAGGTAAGAACCATGTTTGGTACTTACCAGCAGGATACAGAGAGCAGTGGTTCCGGTATCATCATTGGTGAGAATGATACAGAGCTTCTGATTGTTACCAACTATCATGTAGTATCCGGCAGCAATGAATTAAGTGTAGTCTTCAGCTATGATGAAGACAGTGATAATCCTTCCTTAGTCAGTGCCAAGTTAAAAGGCTATGATTCCGATAAGGATCTGGCTGTTATCTCCGTTGCACTGAGTGATATCACAGATGATATGAAATCACAGATTAAAATTGCCACAATTGGTGATTCTTCCAGCCTGCAGCTTGGCCAGGAAGTTGTTGCCATTGGTAACGCACTTGGCTATGGCCAGTCCGTTACTACAGGTATCATCAGTGCCCTCAACAGAGAGGTCAGTGTTACGAACGATGATGGTACGTCCATTACGAACAAACTGATTCAGACAGATGCAGCCATTAACCCTGGTAACTCAGGTGGTGCTCTTCTGAACATGAACGGTGAACTAATCGGTATCAACTCCGTCAAGGTAGCTTCCAGTTCTGTAGAAGGCATGGGCTATGCAATCCCTATTTCCGATGTGCAGTCTATAATTGAAGAGTTGATGTTAAAAGAAACAAGAGATGTTGTTGATGAATCCGAACAGGGTTATTTAGGTATCGGCGGTACAGATGTCACAAGTGATATCTCTTCTACTTATGATATGCCTGTAGGTATTTATATCAACACAATTTATGATAACTCACCTGCCGGAACAGCCGGTCTGACCAAAGGCGATATCATCACCAAATTTGATGGACAGACAGTTAAGAGCATGAACGAATTAAAGACTCTGCTTACTTACTATAAAGCCGGTGAGACAATTAATGTAACAGCTATGGTTCCGGGCAGCAATGGTTATACAGAGCAGACCTTCTCTCTGACACTGGCTTCTAAGGATGTCTTTGGCAGTGATGCCAATACCTCCGACCAGACTCAGGACAGTGAATCTTCTGAGAGTCAGCCAAATGGCAATGAACAGGGACAGTCTTCCTATAACTTCTTCTGGCCATTCTCCCAGCAGATGCCTTAATCAAGACATTATCTAATTACTTTTCTACCTCTTGAATAAATTGCATCAAAAGATGCAGTGCGCCGTAAGGCGCTCCCCCCTAAAAAGGCGGACCACAATTCCCCCGTGGTCCGCCTTTCTTATTTTTAATTGACTACATCTCCAACCCTGCTCTTACAGCTATATCTTCCATTGTCAGTGATGAATTCACGATATCTGCGCTCTCCATTGCAATGCCTGCCGCTTCCAGCCCAACGATTGCAGTCTCACGCAGCTGCAGATGCCTCGTATAAGCAAGTACCAGCCCTGCCATGAAAGCTTCTCTGGCTCCCTCTATATTCACGATATGCTTCGCCCTTGGCTCTATCATCACCGCTTCCCCATTTGCCGCAGCATAAACACCCTGATTCTGCAGAATCACATATACATGCTTCACTCCACGCTCCAGCATTACCTGCGCTGCCCTGGCAGCTGTTGCCTCATCTGTTACTTCAATCCCACACAGGACTTCCGATTCTTTCCAGTTCATAACCAGCGTATGCAGCCTGTCAAGAATATGGGATAACCTTACTGCCTTCTTCGCATTGATCGGATCTGCATAGATAGGTACCTTGCACTTCTCAGCAATCAGCTCCAGCGTATCATAGGGAATATTGCTGTCCAGAATGACCAGCCTGCCATGATTGATGACATCTATCTTCTGCCCCATGAATTCAGGTGTCATTCTTTTATAAATATCCATATCTGAGATAGCCATTGCCATCTGTGTATTTTTCTCCGAGATATAGACACAGATAGATGTGGACTCCTCAGGACAACGGAGTGCATCTGAGATATCAATTCCCAAGGTATTGCAGCCTTCCATGATTCTGTGGGCATACAGATCGTCCCCCAGTGCTGTAATGAGCTTCGCCCCGATTCCCAGCAGACGCATATTATGGGCAATATTTCTGCCTACCCCGCCATGCGTCAGTCTGACCTTACCCGGGTTAGAGTCGTGCGGCACCAGATTGTCTGCTGCCACGCCTCCTATATCAATATTGGCAGCACCTACCACCGTGCAATAAGATGGCTCGTTAGTAATATAACCTTTCCCCTTAATATATCCCTTACGCATCAGATTGGAAATATGCACAGCCACAGAAGATCTCTTGATTCCTGCCTTGGCTGCCAGCTCTTCCTGCGATATCATCGGATTCTCACTGATCCATTGAAAAATCTGCGCTTCTCTGTTTGTCATGATATATCCTCCCCTTTTTTCACTCAATATAACATCCGGTCTGCTTTGCGTCAATTATTTCTTTTCATCCATATACAAAAGGTCTTCAGTTTGCTATAATGTTGTCATAAGTATTGAAAATCAAACAACGGAGGTTTTACTATATGAGCAAGAAAAAAGTTGTCGTTGCATTAGGTCATGAAGCACTTGGTTCCACCATTGTTGAACAGCTGGATGCCGTGAAAAATACAGCAAAAGCACTGGCAGACCTGGTTGAAGCAGATTACCAGCTTACCATTACCCACAGCAATGGTCCCCAGGTCAGCATGATCCACAAGGCAATGACCGAATTAAGACGTATCTACATTGATTATACACCGGCTCCTATGTGTGTATGCTCTGCCATGAGCCAGGGTTATGTAGGCTATGATATCCAGAATTCCCTGAAATCAGAGCTTCTTAGCCGTGGTATCTCCAAGCCGGTCAGCACCGTACTGACCCAGGTGACGGTTGACCCTTATGATGATGCTTTCTATGAACCCAAGAAAGCCATCGGCAGATACATGTCCAAGGAAGATGCAGACCTTGAAGTGAATAAAGGCAACTATGTTATCCACGAAGCAGAAGGATACCGCAGAGTAGTAGCTGCCCCTAAGCCCATTGATATCGTTGAGATTGAAGCGATTAAGACTCTGGCTGATGCAGATCAGGTTGTCATCGCCTGTGGCGGTGGTGGAATCCCTGTCATCGAACAGCAGCACATCCTCAAGGGTGCTTCCGCAGTCATTGAAAAAGACAGCATTGCAGGTAAATTGGCAAGTGATCTGACTGCTGATGAACTGCTGATTCTGACCAGTGTTGATTACGTATATCTGGATTATGGCAAGGACAGCCGGCGTCCTATTACTTCCATGACAGTAGCAGAGGCTTCTGATTACATCAAGGAAGGACAGTTCGGAGAGACTGACATGCTTCCAAAGATCCAGGCTGCTATTTCTTATCTGGAGAAGGTTCCTGGCGGTAAAGTCATTATCACTTCCCTGAACAAGACAGCAGATGCCATCAATGAAAAAGTTGGTACAATCATTACCAAATAATTACAACCTCGAAATAATTACAGGGAGCAGAACCATCATTAAAGTTCTGCTTCCTGTATTATTTTACTCCCTCATCTGTGAAATGACCAGCAGACAGGAACCTATCATAATTCCAAAATCTGACAGATTAAATACAATATTACGCAATCTGGGATTACGCACCTCAAAAGACACATAATCTACCACATACTTACGGAACAGTCTGTCATACGTATTACTGTAGGCTCCTCCCAGTATCAATGACAATCCGGTCTTGAGCATATGCCTGCCTCTGGTTCCCAGAGTCCCCACATATACCCCCGTCATGAACACGGTAAAAATCACTGAGAGCACTGCCATTGTCTGTTGTCTGGAAGCACCCAGATTCAGCATGGCACCCTTGTTGTGAAATTTTCTGATTATAATCTTCCCATGCAGGGCAGGTCTTAACTCCCCATCAGGGTGATTTCTCTCTATCGCATACTTGATAAGACTATCCGCCCCACATAACAGGGCGGCTATCGCTGTATAAATATTCTTCATATCCATCCCATACCTTTTATATATAACTATTCAGAACCACATTCGCAAAACCGCTGCTTCGCGTCTCAATTTACATGGCTCAGGATAGTTACATTATACAGCGAATACTTCCATCTGCCAATTACGGAGTTACATTTTGTGTTGTACCTGCCGTAGTATTTGCAGCGCCTTGTGTCTCACCAGCAGCTTCAGTCATACCTTCCGTCTGGTCTGTCTGCTGGCGGAGCTTCAAAGGAATGCTGCGGTAGAACTGCTCCATATCTTCATCAATTCTGAAATTCTTGGACTGTAACAGTGCAATATATTCAGACACTACCTGACCTAATCTGCTATCGGGGTTAGCCTCGGCAAACTTCTGGTAATATTCCAGTGAACGCTGATCTACTTCATCTGCATTCTCACCCTGATAATAATTATCTATGCCATTTTCCCTGTCATAGCCTCCTGAAATAGCATTCAGTGCAATCTCTTCATAGAGCTTATATGCAGCCTGTGTTGTAACGTTATCAGGATATTTCTCTAAATGCTGCTCAAAAAGCAATGCTCTCTCCAGCATCTCTGACAAGGTCATACCGATCACCTTACGATTTTCTTCTGTAGACATGACCATAGACGGTGTCTCTGCTTCCAGCTTCATCAAATCCATAAAGGCAATCATATCTTCAGGCATATACTGTCTGCTGTCTTCCAGCTGTGTGAAATCAATATCTCTTACATCATTTCCAAAGCTCAGCAATCCCCCAAGATAACGGTTCGTATCTTCATTGGATGCATTGGGCAGATTTGTATTGATATAATCCATGATCTCCATTGGCTGAGACGCCTCTGAAAGCACTGTATCAAAATCTCTGTTGTCACCTGTCTGTGATTCTTCTGTACTGCTGCTTTCCTCTGCCTGATTCTGTTCTTCTCCGGTAAGAGGATCTTTACCCTCATTGCCTTTCTTTCCACAGGATGCCAGCATAAAGCAGCTCATGACGCATAATACTGTAATAACTACTTTCTT
>UMIB01039352.1_pt1 | contig 12111 bp, 7 predicted proteins | sample 1965641 | NCBI WGS metagenome assembly UMIB01 (sample SAMEA4836110, study PRJEB28245) | human gut metagenome | biome: gut microbiome; material: fecal sample | place: Denmark | collected 2008
TAGCAGATGCACTCATTGATGGGCATCCGCTTAAAATCGAGGGCGGGGATTTCAGAATTTGTGACGGTCAGAGTAGCGACTGCAGCTTTGGAGGATGTTACAAACAGGAGATTTACCAAAAATATGCAGTAGAAAAAGGAGAAGGTATCATGAGAATAGCAGTAACATATGAAAATGGACAGATTTTCCAACACTTTGGACACACAGAGACATTTAAGATTTACGATGTAGAGGAAGGAAAAGTGGTACATTCAGAAGTAGTAGATACGAATGGAAGCGGACATGGTGCATTGGCAGGAGTTCTTAATGCCTTAAATGCCGATGTTTTGATTTGCGGCGGAATCGGAGGAGGTGCCCAGACCGCATTAGCGGCAGCAGGAATTAAGCTTTTCGGAGGAGTTTCAGGAGATGCAGATAAAGCGGTAGAAGCTTTTATCAATGATACACTTGATTATAATCTGGATGTGAAGTGTTCTCACCATGAGCACAACCATGGGGAAGGACATACATGTGGTGAGCATGGATATGGAAGCCATAGCTGCCATTAAGAAGAATAGCAAAAATAACAATACGAAAGGATGTGTCAAGGTAATGGAATGTATAATATTATTAATGAAAATGTAAAGCATTGTGTATAGAATAAAAACGAAAGTGAAGAAAAATGACAAAGGAAGAATTATATTTAAGTATACTCGATAATATTCAGGATGGAGTGTATTATGTGGATATACATCGAAAAATTAAATTCTGGAATAAGGGAGCAGAACAGATAACCGGTTATCAGGCAGATGAAATGTTAGGTTTGGAGTGTTCGGAATCTAAACTGAATCACATTGATGAATTTGGGAATCATCTGTGCATCACAGGTTGTCCGTTATTTGCAACGAATATAGATGGTGTTGTCCGCACAGAAAGAGTGCTTGTGAGGCATAAAAACGGATATCGGATTCCTCTTCTTGGAAGAAACATGGTTTCCACGGATGTGTCAGCAGAAAATATTTGAATGGAAAGAATATGTAAAGGGAAAATATTATGGAATATTCAGCAATTTATCATGACATGGACAAAAGATTCTGTTACGCAATTGATAAGGATCTGTTTGTGATACGTGTGCAGGTTAAAAAAGATGACATGAAGGAGATTATCCTTCACTGTGAAGATAAGTATATACCAATGGAGCGCAAGGATACGAAAAAGACCATTCTGATGAAGAAGATTGCCACTTCACAGTTTCATGATTATTATGAAGCACAGCTTCAGATGCATCTGATATGTCTCAGATATTATTTTGAATTTACGGACACGCATGGTGAAAAAATATATTACGGCAATTATGAGTTTTATAAGGAATGCATCACAAACAGGGACAGAATGTTTGATTGCCCGCAGAATCTTCGGGAAGAGGAAATGTTTGAGGTGCCGGACTGGGCAGCAAATAAGGTCGTGTATCAGATTTTTCCGGCCCGTTTTGCAGCATCACAACAGGTAGATAAGGAACAATGGTATAAAGCACCAATTTCGTCTATGGATGATCTGCATGGTGATCTCAGAGGAATTATTGAACATCTGGATCACGTTCAGAATCTGGGAATCGATGTTTTGTATATGACACCTATCTTCAAATCATATTCAAGTCATAAGTACGATATCATCGATTATTATCAGATCGATCCTTCATTTGGAACGACAGAGTATCTGAGGGAACTGGTACAGGAAGCTCATAAACGTGGAATGAAAATCGTCATGGATGCAGTGTTCAACCATACAGGAAGAGAATTTTTTGCATTTGAGGATATCATGGAAAAGGGAGAAAAATCAAAATATCTGGATTGGTATTATATTGAGAAATTTCCACTTGAAAGTGAAAGAGGAGAGATTCCAAACTACAAATGTTTTGGCTACTATGGAGGAATGCCTAAGCTAAATCTGAAAAATCCGGAAGTTGAGAAATTCTTTACGGATGTTGCGTGCTATTGGATTAAGGAATGTGATATTGACGGATGGCGGATGGATGTGGGAGACGAGATCAGTCATTATTTCTGGAAGAATTTTAGAAGAGCGGTCAAGGCTGTAAAAAAGGATATGCTGATCATTGGAGAAATCTGGCATTATGCAGGAGATTTTCTTGAGGGAGATGAATGGGATACGGTCATGAACTATCCGTTTTATCTGAATCTGATCGATCTGCTGGCAGATGAGAAGATCCATGTCAGTCAGTTTGTACAGAATCTGGGATATTTGAAGGGACGTTTAAATAAAAAATGTTATCCTCTTATGTGGAATCTGATTGACAGCCATGATACAGCAAGATTTTTACATCTCTGTAATGGCAATAAGAAAAAACAGCATTTGGCAGCGGCTTTTCAGCTGTTATTGCCGGGAATGCCTATGATTTATTATGGAGATGAGTTTGCTATGCCGGGAGCAAATGATCCGGATTGCAGGCGGGGCATGTACTGGGATGAAGAATATCAGGACAAAGAGATGTATGAATGGTATAAACAGCTGCTTTGGATCCGAAAAAAAGATGCGTGCATTTCAGAAGGCGAACTGATAGGGTCAATTACAAAGGATGAGGAAGAAACAATTGTCCTGATCAGGAAAAATGTCGAAGAGACAATTGCCTTGATTTTTAATTGCAGCAGTAATGCAAAGAACTTTAGTGAGTATGAGGGAAAATATAATTTACTTAGAGATGAGCCGTTTGATGGAAAAGTTGAGGGGCTTGATGCTGCAGTGATCGTACTTTAAGAATGATTCCTGCCTGCGTATATTATTTGCAGACACGGTAATGCTTGGATACGGTTCACAAACCTGCAAAACAGATTGACTACCATGTGCAGCCTGTGCGAAGAATAAATGATACATAGCTGCAGGATCGTATGTAGAAAAAAACGAATATAATATATTTAGACAAACTTTATTTTTTATTTATATATAAACCTGAAAAAGATGGTATTATTGAATATATAAGGAAACTGTCAAAATATACTATATACAGAGGTAGACGTATGGGTAGATTAGTAGAGTTTCAGAATGTGAAAAAAACCTATCATATGGGAGAAGTCGAAATTCATGCTGTAGATGGCGTGGATTTTGAAATAAACGAAGGCGAATTTGTGGTCATTGTCGGACCAAGTGGTGCCGGAAAAACAACCGTATTGAATATTCTTGGGGGAATGGACAAGGCTACAAGCGGACACGTTATCGTTGACGGTGTTGATATCAGCTCGTTTAATAGCAGGCAGCTGACATCATACAGAAGAGATGACATAGGGTTTGTATTTCAGTTTTATAATCTTGTTCAAAATCTGACTGCACTTGAGAATGTTGAGCTGGCATTGCAGATATGCAAAGATCCGCTGGATGCGAGAGAAGTTTTAACGGATGTCGGATTACAAGACAGAATGTTGAATTTCCCTGCACAGTTATCCGGAGGGGAACAGCAGCGTGTTGCTATTGCAAGGGCACTTGCAAAGAATCCGAAACTTCTTTTGTGTGATGAACCGACAGGAGCATTGGACTATCAGACAGGTAAAGCCATTTTAAAATTACTTCAGGATACATGCAGACAAAAAGGGATGACAGTTGTTGTAATTACTCATAATATGGCAATTGCACCGATGGCAGATCAGGTAATCCGCTTTAAAAATGGACAGGTAAGGAATATTACACGAAACAGTGAGCCAACACCGGTTGAACAGATTGAATGGTAGGTGACTGCTATGAAAAAGAAAGCACTGGCCAAAGAATTTTTTATGTCCATAAAAAAGACATACAATCGATTCATATCTATTTGCCTGATCGTTATGCTGGGGACAGCTTTTTTTGCAGGGGTGAAAGCAGCAGAACCGGATATGCAGGAATCAGCGGATATCTTTTTTGACGACAGTAAGTTAATGGATATCAGAGTGCTGTCTACATTAGGATTAACGGAAGATGATGTTACCGCAATTTCTGCAATTGAAGGTGTAGAATCTGCGATACCTGTGTATACATATGATGTTTTGACGGAGAAAGATGAAAAGCAGCATGTGATCAAGCTAATGTCAGAAACAACAGATATAAATAAAATCACTGTGACAGAAGGCAGGATGCCGCAGGAATCCGGAGAATGTCTGGCAGACTGGCTTTTGGAACAAAATTATGGGTATAAAATCGGAGATAAGATCACAATCAGCTCCGGAGATGACAAGGCAATTGAAGACATTGTCAATACGCAGACATATACGATCACCGGATTCGGAAAATCGTCATATTATCTTGATCTGACAAGGGATTCCAGCACGATTGGTAATGGTTCCATGTCAGGATTTCTGATTATTCCGGAAGATAATTTTACGCTAGAAGCATTTACGGAAATCGATGTTCTTGTTGATGGTGCGATAGCATTGGATTGTTATAGTGATGCTTATGAAGATGCTGTTGATGAAGTTACACAGAAAATCAAAGATATTGCAGGGGATCGATGCGAAATACGATATGCCGAAGTTGTACGTGAGGCACAGGATGCGATAGCTGAAGCTGAGACAGAGGTTTCTGATGGTGAACAAGAACTTGCAGATGCAAAAGAGGAATTAGAGGATGGATGGGAACAGCTTGCAGATGCAAAGAAGGAAGTTGCAGAAGGCCAGATGGAGCTTGCAGATGCGAAAACGCAGGTCAGTGATGGGGAAAAGGAGCTTGATGCAGCTAAGGATAAAGTTGCTGACGGTGAAAAGGAACTGGCAGACGCAAAAACACAGCTTGCAGATGGACAGAATCAGATCAATCAGGCGAAGCAGCAGATTTCAGATGGTGAGGCTTCTATCGCAGCGTATAATACAGAATTAGACAATGGAAGAAAGCAGCTTGAGAGTGCTGCAGGGCAGCTTGCAGATGCAAAAACCGGATTAGAAACATTAAAATCAGGGATTGAGCAGATGGAAAATGCTTTAAATGCCAGTCAGACGGAACTGGATGCTTCCGGTGAGGATTTAAAACAGGCAAGAACAGAACTTGAAGCGAACCGTGGGCAGATCGATAGCTACAGAGCACTTGTTGCAACAATGGATTCACAAATCGCTGAACTTCAGGAAAAGATAGATGAGCTTCAGACACAGATAGACGCTTCTCCGTGGGATAGTGCTAAAATCAGCGAACGAGATGCTAAAATCGCCGAACGAGATGCTAAAATCACACAAAGAGATGCGATGCAGGTCGGTATTGCTGAATTTGATCAAAACGAAGCATTGCTTTTACAAAATGAAGCGGCTTATGAAGAAGGAAAAAAGGCATTAGATGCAAAATGGGCAGAGCTTGCTACATTGAAAAAAACATACGACAGCGGCATGGCAGACTACACGGCAGGTATGTCGGCATATGAAGACAACCTGTCAGAATTAAATGCAAATCAGGCGAAGCTTAATGCACAAAAACAGGTATTAACCGAGTCAAAACAAACCATTGCGGCGAAAGAGCAGGAATTAGCTTCTGCACAAAACACTATTGCAGAAAATGAAGCCTCCTTAGATTCAGCGAAAGCCGAAATCGCAGAAAATGAGAAAAAATTAAATGATGCACAGTCAGAGATAAATAAAAATGAGAAGAAACTGGCAGATGCAAAAAATGAGATCAAAGAAAATGAACAAAAGCTGACAGATGGTCAGGCTGAATATGATGCCGAATATGAAGAAAATCATCAAAAGCTTGAAGATGCGAAGGATGACATTATCCAGGCGAAAGCAGATCTTGCCGATATTGAAGTGCCGGAGTGGTATGTACTCGACCGTAATTATATCACTACCTGTGTTGCATATGCCCAGGATTCAGAACGTATAGGGAATATTGGAAATGTTTTTCCGGTCATATTTTTCCTTGTGGCAGCACTCGTCAGTCTGACAACAATGACGAGAATGGTGGAAGAAGAACGTGTTCAGATCGGTACTCTGAAAGCATTGGGATATAGTAAATCAAGCATTGCAGCGAAGTATGTCATGTATGCATTTATTGCTACGATGTTAGGCGGTACAGTCGGTACATTGATCGGGCAGATCATCTTTCCGGCAGTTATCATGAACGCTTATAAGATCTCTTATGTTACATTGGCAGACTTTGTGACACCGATCCATTTGAAATATGTAGTGATCTCAATGGTCGCTGCAGTTGTCAGTACGACAGCAGCAACGCTTGCAGCATGTTACAAAGAACTTCTTGCCGCACCGGCAGAATTGATGCGGCCGGCTGCACCTAAGATCGGGAAACGTGTTTTTCTGGAAAGGATTACAGTTATATGGAAGCATCTTAACTTTTCCAATAAAGCAGCGGTGAGAAATCTGTTCCGCTATAAGAAACGTCTGTTTATGACCATACTTGGCATTGGCGGCTGTATGGGATTACTGCTTGTTGGATTTGGTGTAAAAGATTCCATTATGACGATCGGAGACAGGCAATACAATTCGCTTCATATATATCAGGTTAAAATGACTCTGGCCGATGCTGATACGGATGATGAAAAACAGGAAGTTTTGGACAGTGTTCTTAAGGAGCCGACGACAAAGGCAGCTATGCTCAGTCATGAATCTACGATTGATGCATGTTGTGGAACCAATGGCGAAAAGAAACAAAGCACATATTTGTTTGTCCCATCCAACGCAGATGAGTTAGATGAATTTGTATCTTTGCAGAATCGTATATCAGGGAAAAAATACACATTAGATGATGAAGGTGTGGTCATTACAGAAAAGCTGGCATCTTTGCTGGATATATCCGAGGGTGACAATATCTATCTCGAGGTTTCAAGCTTAAATTATAAACCTGTTAAGGTAATGCATATTGCGGAAAATTATTATTTCCATTATGTTTATATGACACCGGAATGCTACCAGTCATTATTTGGAAAAGAAGTTGAGTATGATGAAATATTTGTCGTAAATAAAGATGCGGAAGATATTTCTTATGAAAATGATTTTTCGGCGAAATATCTGGATAGCAGTGTTGTCTCAGGAATTACATTTACGCGTACAATATCAGACCGGATAGAATCGATGATCACAAGTATGAATATTGTCACCTATGTACTTGTAGTGTCGGCAGGACTGCTTGCATTTATTGTTTTATACAATTTAAATAACATTAACATCAGTGAGCGTCAGAGGGAGTTAGCGACGCTGAAAGTGCTTGGCTTTTATGATGGGGAAATATCAATGTATGTATTCAGGGAAAATATTATGCTGACAGTGCTCGGTACAATTTTTGGTATTTTCTTTGGAATATGGCTGCACCGGTTTGTCATCATGACAGCAGAGCTTGATATTATGATGTTAGGCCGGCAGATTTATACGAGAAGTTATATTTATAGTGTTTTACTTACCATTGGTTTTTCGATCCTTGTCAATATTGTGATGCATTGGAAGATGAAAAAAATAGATATGATCGAATCATTAAAAAGCGTCGAATAACTCCTGCTTGCATATATTATTTGCAGACAGTATAATCGTATGGTCAGTCAATTGACATATATTAATACTAAGAACTAAGGAAGAACTACTGTATGTTAAATAAAAAAGATTTCTTAAAATATGCATCGACATTAGCATTTCCGATTATGCTCCAAAATCTGATCGGAACATTGGTAAACATTGCCGACACGGTAATGCTTGGATACGTGAGCCAGACTGCCATGTCGGCGTCATCGCTTGCGAACCAGTATACATTTATTCTTTTCTGTTTATATTATGGTATGGCAACAGGTACTTCGGTTTTATGTGCCCAATACTGGGGAAAAGGTGATAAAAAGACGGTAGAGAAGATTCTGGGTCTTGCAGAACGGATCTCCCTGATTATCTCTCTCATATTTTTTGTTATCTCCTTCACTATGCCAACGGCAATTATGAAGATTTTTACAAACAGTCCTGAGACGATCGCTGCAGGAAGCGAGTATCTGAAGGTGATTTCATTTTCATTTGTATTCATGGGATTCTCACAGATTTTTATGAGTGCGCTCCGAAGCATCGGAAAAATCATGCTGCCGTCGGTTACGTATATTGTTTCTCTTTGCGTGAATGTATTTTGCAATGCAACCTTTATTTTTGGATTGTTTGGCCTTCCAAAGCTCGGTGTTACCGGTGTAGCACTTGGTACTGTGATCGCCAGAATCTCAGAAGTGCTGATCTGTCTGATTTACTCATTGCGCAGTTCGGACGTCCGATTCAGAATAAAATACTTCTTTGCAAAATCAGATATTCTGTTACAGGACTTTATAAAAATTGCAACTCCGGCGGTGATAAATGACGTTGTCTGGAGCTTTGCCAATTCAGCGTTTGCAGCAATTCTTGGTCATATTGGTGATGATATGGTTGCAGCAAATGCCGTTGCTGTTATGGTGGTAAATATCGGTGCTATCGCCTGCCGCGGTTTTGCCAACGCTACCACGATCATTGTCAGCCAGGAGCTTGGGAAAGACCGTATTGATACAGCAAGAGAATACGGGAAACGAATGCTTAGAATAACATTTATTGTCAGCCTGATTGGGTGTGCCGTTATTCTGGCGATCCGCCCTATGATACTGGATTTTTACCGGGATAAATTAACAGAGACGGCTATTTATTATCTTGGCATTTTTATCATTATGACAACCTGGCGTTTTGTGGGCGAAGGAATTAATACCTGTCTTATATGCGGTTGCTTCAGAGGTGGCGGTGATGCCAGGTTTGGAATGATCGTAGATACCATATTTATGTGGCTTGTTGCAGTCCCACTTACCTTCCTTGCAGCATATGTTTTCAAACTGCCGCCTGTCTGGGTATACTTTGTCATGACACTGGACGAGTTCGAAAAAATGCCTGTGGTATTTATTCACTATTTCAGAAATAAATGGCTTACGAATATTACCAGAGATTTTGAGTGATGACCTCAGAAATAAATGATTGACAAATCAACATGAACGGTGTATATTTTCAACATGAACAGCGTTCAGATATGAACAATAAAAGAAATGACGGAATGTCAAAGGGGGAAATCATGAATCGTCTTGCTACTTCAAAAGAAGATATATTGGCTGCCAGCAGGGAGCTGATCAAAGAAAACGGATGGGCGGCTGTAAGCATAAGATCAGTTGCAGCGAAATGTGCCGTTTCAGCCGGTACGATTTATAATTACTACGAATCCAAGGCAGAGCTGCTTGGTGCTACCATTGAGAGTGTCTGGCAGGAAATCTTTTTTCATCCGGAAGACGAGCAGGTATTTCATGATGTTACAACTTGCATTTCATGGATTTATGAACGGTTCAAATATGGCAATAAGCGGTTTCCGGGATTTTTCTCTTTACATTCCTTTGGTTTCATGAAGGAAGGAAAAGATGACGGAAAGAAAAGGATGATGCGTACATGGGGACATATTTTAAATGGACTATGTGAAGTTTTAAAAAATGATCATAAGATCCGTCCGGGCGTATTCGATGAGAATTTTACAGAAATGCAGTTTGCAGAAATCCTGTTTTCCCTCATGCTGGTATCAGTGATCCGCGAGGATTATGATCCGTCCTCTGTGTTGATGCTTATCAACAAAACATTATATTAAAAGCAGTTATTGTTCACATTGTGTGTGATCAGTAACGGAAATTCTCCCACTTTGAAAGTGGGAAAATTTTTGAACCAAAATGAACAGTGTTCATATATCGTAATTTTTAAATGTTTGCAATTAGGTTGAGACTGTTTTCGCAGTGCAACGTAATTCAATATAAAATTTTAAAATAAGAAAGGAAATTTATCATGCAGGCAATTGTAGAAACTTTATTTGACACCGTATATTTAATCTCGGTAATCACGATCGGAATTTTAATGATCAGAAAGAGCAAAGGAAACCGCCAGTTTACTATGTTTGGAATTATGGCAGTTCTTTTGGGAAGTGGAGATGCATTCCATCTGGTTCCACGTGCGCTGGCTCTTTGCACCACAGGTCTTGAGAACTTTACTGTACAGTTAGGGCTGGGCAAATGGATCACATCTGTAACGATGACAATCTTTTACGTTGTACTTTATCACATCTGGCGTGAACGCTATCAGATCAAAGGTCATAATGCAGCGACAGCAGCTGTTTACGGTCTTGCAGGATTAAGAATTATTTTGTGTATGATGCCACAGAATAACTGGCTTAGTGCATCAGCTCCACTTTCCTGGGGTATTTACCGTAATATTCCGTTTGCACTGATGGGAATCCTGATCATTGTTTTATTTTATAAAAGCGCAAAAGAGAACAATGACAGATCTTTCCGTTTTATGTGGCTGACAATCGTTTTAAGCTTTGCATTCTATATCCCGGTTGTGCTGTGGGCGGATGTCATTCCGATGATCGGTATGCTGATGATCCCTAAAACATGTGCATATGTCTGGACAGTCGTGATCGGTTACAATGCGATGAAAAAAGAGATTGTTTAAGAAAAACTTTTTTATGTAACAATAAGAGGGCATATGTTCGTCGACGGTGAATAAAGTAATAAAAACGCTGAATTTAAAAAAAACAGTGATTTTCTTTTGGAAAAGTAGTATTATTTCACTGTAGATGAAAGGAGTGTGTGGATATGGAGCCATATAAAGCAAAAAAAATGCCTTTAGAATACAAAATTGATAAAGAAATGCTGATGTTGATATCAGAAGCAAATGTGAAGTATGGGGAATATAAGTCTCTTTTAAACACTTTGGAATTTGATGCAGGTTTCTTCCTGGATTCTGTTATTTTGAATGAAAGTTATAAATCAACACAGATCGAGGGTACCCAGATTTCACAAGATGAGATGTACTACCTGAAGTACATGGAAATAACGGATGATAGCAGAGAAATTCAAAATCTTAAAAAGACAATAGAATATGCATCTTCAAATTTACAGGTGGGAAATAAGATCAGCTATGAGCTTGTCAATGAAATGCATAGGATCATACTGGATAGTGTCCGTGGATCACAGCGAAATCCAGGTCAAATAAGAACTACACAAAATTGGATCGGACCAAGGGGATGTACCATTGATACCGCAACATTTGTTCCGCCAATTCCTGAAGAGGTATATGGATTGCTCAAAAATCTATATGAATACATGAATGATGAATTTGAGGATCCGTTGTTGGTAAATATTGCCTTATCACATATGCAGTTTGAAACTATTCATGCGTATAAGGATGGAAACGGACGTCTTGGCAGAGCCTTGATACCGGTACAAATGGCGATGTTGGATCAAAGCACACCTATTTTGTATATGTCAGAGATACTTGAGTTATATAAACCGTCATATCAGAGAAATCTGATGGAATGTAGACGAGGAAATGTATCCGGATATATTAAGTTCTTCTTACAATGCATTATTGACCAGTGTAATGCATATATTTACAAGTTGGATAGAATCAAAGAAATATATAAAGAAGACATGAAAACTATTGAAGCAATAAAAGGTAATTCTGTTTATAAGATAATGCCGGTTATCATGAAACAGATTGTTTTTACTAAAAAAGAGATTCAAGAGTTATCTGGTGTATCTCCAAATGTTGTTTCAAAAATTATTAATCAGTTAGTTGATTTAAATGTAATTATTCCTGACTCAACAAAAATGAAAAAGGGATATAGATACCAAAAAATATATGAAGTATTTGTTGGAACAAGAGAATTCTAACAAATAGAATGATTCCCCTAAATTAATTAGGTATTGCATCACAGTAGTATAGAACAAGTCCCCTTGCAACTTTCCTGAAACCATGCTATATTCCCATCTTTGACAGTTGGAAAACGAAAAACGGTTGTATAGCTAGTAAAATCAAGGCTGGCAGCCGTTTTTTGTTTTCTGATTTTATATGATGTATGATGAAGCATACAATCTCGCAATGGGATTTTTTTAGAAGGAGCAGTAAAAGAATGTCAAAAGATGAATATTTGATAACAGATAAACCTCTTAAAGCGTTGACTATTTTCGCAATGCCAATGATTCTTGGCAGCTTTTTTCAGCAAGTCTATAATATGGCTGATTCGATTATCGTCGGTCAGTTTGTCGGTTCTTCTGCACTGGCAGCAGTCGGTGCCTGTGCGGCACTTACGAATGTTTTCATATGTGTGGCACTTGGTGCCGGTGTAGGTGCGGGAGTGCTTGTG
>UMIB01007896.1_pt1 | contig 12068 bp, 9 predicted proteins | sample 1965641 | NCBI WGS metagenome assembly UMIB01 (sample SAMEA4836110, study PRJEB28245) | human gut metagenome | biome: gut microbiome; material: fecal sample | place: Denmark | collected 2008
ATTAGATTACAAATTTATCCCCACTAAAAATCTACTGACCCAATATCCTAAAGACCAAAAAGGAAAATCCTAAAGAGATGTAGGTAAATAGCATACACAACAGATAATCGATGATATAATCGGCTATTGCCATCTCTGGCAATTGGCCGGCGGTTTCATCATCAAGTATAAACCACAGAATGAGGTAGAGCATATAGGAAACGGTCGATAACAACAGACCGTTCTTCCAATTCATTATTTTCATTTTCTCTTGGGTCATAGCGGATGCGAAGTTACTTTATATTCCGCAAAAATAGTGCTTTGCATCTTTTGCTAATAGATAAAACCGACTGAAACGGATAAAATTGCTCTTGAAACGATAATAATTATAGTTGAAATGCACATTGTGTTTGTTAAAGGGAATTTATACTTGGAAAACCATCCTTTTTAGGTCTTAACTGCCCATTTTGGACGGTTCGGGCGTTAATTTATCCGTTTCGATACTCATTGAATTGCAAGAACCTTTATCGGGAGATAATTTTGCACCCTAAAAAAAGTATGAACATTGAAACAGAACGCATTGTAATCAGAAAATTTCAGAAAAAAGACGCAGCCGGACTTTTGGAATATCTTTCTAATCCTCGTGTGAATTGCTTTGCCGGAGACCGCCTTTGTTCCGAAGAGGCGGCATGGGCATATATGCAGGATTCCCAAAAAGATATACAACGCTATGCCGTGAGCCTGAAAAAAGATGACTTTATTATCGGTGACGTGTTCGCTTTATGTGAGAATGAAGACACTTATAATGTGGGGTGGCATTTCAACAAACGTTTTGAAGGCAAAGGATTCGCTTATGAAGCGGCTACCGGATTGTTGGATTATCTTTTTCGGAAGGCGGATGCACGGCGTATCTATGGATTTGTGGAAGATGACAATATCCGCTCCAAACGCTTATGCGAACGCCTTGGTATGCGCCGCGAAGGATGTTTCAAGGAGTTTGTGACATTCGTAAACAATCCTGACGGCTCCCCAAAATATGAAGATACCTGTGTTTATGCCATTCTCGAAAAAGAGTGGAATACCATCCGTCAGTGGTGACACACCAAACCTATTATGAATTAATACAAAACAAGAAGAAAATATGAACAAGCTATTCATTATCACGAATTTCGCCGCATTTGCCCTCATGCTGTTCCTGCCGACCGGATGCAGGCAGGAGGACGGCAAGCAGGATGCGGTGCAGAGTTATCAGGTTATAAAGGTCTCATCGAGTCCGGTGGAAATATCCGAATCCTATTCCGCCGCCATACACGGACGGCAGGATGTGGACATTATGCCTCAAATATCAGGGCGCATCATCCGGCTGTGCGTGAAAGAGGGTGAACGGGTGAAAACCGGACAAGTATTGGCAGTAATCGACCAAGTTCCCTATCTGGCTGCATTGCGCACGGCATCGGCAAATGTCAGCGCAACACAGGCAAAAGCGGAAACGGCACGAATCGAGTTGCAGGGCAAGCAGGCGTTGTTTGACGAGAAGGTCATATCCGACTACGAGCTTTCTCTCGCCTGGAACCAACTGGCTGTGTCGCTTGCCGAACTCGAACAGGCAAAGGCACAAGAAGCGGATGCACGCAACAACCTCTCCTATACGGAAATCAAAAGTCCAAGCAACGGAGTGGTAGGCACATTGCCCTATCGTATCGGTGCACTTGTTGGTCCCAATATGGCGCAGCCTTTCACGGTCGTGTCCGACAATGCGGAGATATATGCCTATTTCTCCATTTCGGAGAATATGCTACGGCGATATTCGGCTCACTATGGTTCAATTGACAGCATGATAGTCGGGACGCCGGAAGTGCGCCTGCAACTCAACGATGGCAGCCTGTACAAGGCGAAAGGACGTATTGAAACCGTAAGCGGCGTGGTGGACCCGGTTACCGGAACGGTACAGATCAAAGCCCTGTTCCCCAATCCCGACCGCGAACTGTTGAGCGGCAGCATCGGCAATGTCATTCTTCAAAACCCGAAAACGGATGCCGTAACCATCCCCATGACCGCTACCGTGGAACTGCAAGACAAGATTATCGCTTACCGTCTGAAAAACGGACAGGCGGAAGCCGCTTATCTCACGGTGGACCGCCTGAACGACGGCAACCGGTTTATCGTAAAAGAAGGACTCTCGGTCGGTGACACCATTATCGCCGAAGGCGTGGGACTGATGAAAGAAGGTATGAGCATAACCCCTAAAAACGAAGTAAAATGAACCTGCGATTTTTTATAGACCGCCCGGTGTTTTCGGGCGTTATCTCGGTGGTAATCGTACTGTTGGGTATGATTTCCATGTTTTCCCTGCCGGTGGAACAATACCCCGACATCGCACCTCCGACCATCAACGTATTTGCAACCTATCCGGGTGCAAACGCCGAAACCGTGCAAAAGGCAGTGATAACCCCTTTGGAAGAAGCCATCAACGGTGTGGAAGACATGACCTATATGACTTCCACGGCATCGAATACGGGGGATGCTTCCATCAACATCTATTTCAAACAAGGTGCTAACGCGGACATGGCAGCGGTAAACGTGCAGAACCGCGTGAACGGCGCACTGAGCCAGCTTCCGGCAGAAGCCACCAAAACCGGTGTCACCACCGAAAAACAGCAGAACGCCGAACTGATGACTTTCGTGCTCTATTCGCCCGATGACCGCTTCGACCAGACCTTCCTGAACAATTACGTGAAAATCAATGTCGAGCCGAGGCTGAAACGTATCAGCGGCGTGGGAAAGGTGCAATTGTTCGGTTCCAACTACAGCATGCGACTTTGGCTGAAACCCGACAAGATGGCGCAATACGGACTTATCCCCGATGACATATCCGCCGTACTCGCACGGCAGAACATCGAGGCCGCCACCGGCTCTTTCGGTGCCAATCATCCTACTGCCAATGAATACACGATGAAATATCGCGGACGTTTGTCCGGTGCGGAAGAGTTCGGTGAGTTGGTCATCAAGTCACTTCCAGGTGGCAATGTGCTACGGTTAAAAGAGGTTGCCGATGTGGAACTGGGCGATGAATACTACAATTACTCCTCCGAGGTGAACGGGCATCCGGCAGCCATGATGCTCATCAACCAGAAAGCCGGGTCCAATGCTTCGAGCACCATCAAGGAGATTCACGAAGTGCTTGACGACCTTAGCCGGGACTTGCCCGAAGGGACGGAATTCGTGGTGCTTACCGATACCAACAAGTTCCTGTATGCCTCCATTCACTCGGTCCTCCGTACCTTGCTGGAAGCGATACTTTTGGTTATCGTAGTGGTGTATGTGTTCTTGCAGGATATCAAGTCAACGCTTATCCCTACCATATCCATCTTCGTTTCCATCATCGGCACGTTCGCTGTGATGTCCATGATTGGATTCTCCATCAATCTGCTTACCCTGTTCGCGCTTGTGCTTGCCATCGGAACCGTGGTCGATGATGCCATTGTGGTGGTGGAAGCGGTGCAGGCGAAGTTTGATGAGGGCTATCAATCAGCAGTTCTCGCGGCTGATGATGCCATGAAAGGCGTTTCGTCAGCTATCCTGACCTCTACCATCATCTTTATGGCAGTGTTTTTCCCCGTAGCCATGATGGGCGGGACTTCGGGAGCGTTCTACGCGCAGTTCGGTATCACGATGGCTGTTGCCGTGGGAATCTCGGCAGTCAATGCCTTCACACTCTCACCGGCACTCTGTGCGCTGCTGCTGAAACCCTATATCGATGAGCAGGGCAACACCAAGAACAATTTTGCAGCCCGTTTCCGAAAAGCGTTCAATGCTGTTTTTGACCGTCTGAGCCGACGCTATGTACGTGGGGTGATGTTCATTATCCACCGTCGGTGGCTGTTGTGGAGCATTATAGGCGTCTCTTTCGGGTTGCTGGTGCTACTGGTCAATGTCACAAAGACGGGACTTATTCCTGAAGAGGATACCGGGACGGTCATGGTGAGCATGAACACGAAGCCCGGCACGTCCATGGCTCAGACAAGTAAGGTGATGGAGCGTATCAACAGCCGTCTCGACAGTATCAATGAGATTGAATACAGCGGTGCGGTCGCCGGTTTCTCTTTCAGCGGTTCCGGTCCCTCGCAGGCGATGTATTTCGTGACACTAAAAGATTGGGATCTGCGCAAGGGAGAGGGGCAGTCGGTCAATGACGTTATCGGAAAGATTTATGCCGCCACCTCAGACATTCCCGATGCCACAGTGTTCGCCATGTCGCCTCCGATGATTGCCGGGTACGGCATGGGAAACGGCTTTGAACTCTACTTGCAGGACAAGGCGGGTGGAGACATCACCGCTTTTAAGGAAGAGGCGGACAAGTTTGTCGAAGCCTTATCGCAACGACCCGAAATCGGCGAAGTCTATTCCTCCTTTGCCACGGACTATCCGCAATACTGGGTGGATATTGATGCCGCGAAATGCGAACAGTCGGGAGTGTCGCCCGCAGATGTGCTTTCCACATTGTCGGGCTATTATACCGGACAATATGTTTCCGACTTCAACCGGTTCTCCAAGCTCTACCATGTGACTATGCAGGCTCCGGCGGAATACCGCGTGAATGCGGAATCCCTTCACCACATGTATGTGCGAACTTCCGATGGCGGTATGTCGCCATTGAGCCAGTTCGTGCGCCTGACCAAGACCAACGGTCCGTCAGACCTCACCCGCTTCAACCTGTTCAATGCCATCTCGATTAGCGGTTCCCCGGCTCAGGGGTACAGTTCGGGGCAGGTGCTCGAAGCCATCGGTGAGACGGCACGCGAAGTGCTTCCGGCCAATTACACTTACGAGTTCGGCGGTATCTCGCGCGAGGAAAGCAAGACAACCAATAATGCCACGCTTATATTTCTGCTTTGCATGGTTCTGGTCTATCTGATTCTGTGCGCCTTGTACGAAAGCGTGTTCATCCCCTTCGCAGTGCTGTTATCTGTGCCTTGCGGACTGATGGGCAGTTTCCTGTTTGCGTGGCTCTTCGGTCTGGAGAACAACATCTACATGCAGACCGGACTGATCATGATTATCGGTCTGCTTGCCAAGACCGCCATCCTGCTTACCGAATACGCCGGCAAGCGGCGGTCGGAAGGCATGACACTGGCACAGTCGGCGTACAGTGCGGCTAAAGTCCGTTTGCGCCCCATACTGATGACCGTGTTGTCTATGGTGTTCGGTCTTATCCCGCTGATGCTGGCTCACGGCGTGGGTGCCAACGGCAGCCGTTCGCTTGCCACAGGTGTAATCGGCGGAATGATTGTCGGTACTTTGGCTCTGTTGTTCCTTGTGCCGTCATTATTTATTGTATTCCAATATATCCAAGAACGTGTTAAGCATAATTAAATGAAGAAGACAGTAATATATATCATACTGTCGGGATGGATGTTTGCCGGTTGTGGCACATACAGCCGGTATCATCGTCCTGACCTCTCAATGGAGAATCTGTATCGGGACGTACCAGTGGACATTGATACAACAACCATCGCGTCCCTGTCGTGGCGGGAAATGTTTACCGACCCGAAACTCCAGTCCTTGATTGAAACGGGGCTTGAACGGAACACAGACCTCAATGTGGCACGGTTGCGCGTGGAAGCGGCAGAAGCCGCCCTGCTTACAGCCAAACTCTCATATCTTCCATCATTGGGACTGAATGCCGAAGGTAATGCCAACAAACATGACGGGGTAACGGCAAAGACATATAATGTGGGAGCATCAGCAAGCTGGGAACTGGACATCTTCGGCAAACTTACGGCGGCAAAGCGTGGCGCAGCCGCCGCATTACAAGGAAGCCGTGCCTACCGGCAAGCCGTACAGACACAGCTTGTCGCCACTATTTCCGACAGTTACTACACACTTGCCATGCTTGACGCTCAAATGGCAATAAGCAACCAAACTTTGGAGAACTGGCGGACTACCGTACGCACTCTTGAAGCGTTGAAAAAAGTGGGGAAATCAAACGAAGCCGGCGTATTGCAGGCAAAGGCAAACATGATGCAACTCGAAGCATCCCTGCTATCCATTCGCAAGAGTATCTCCGAAACTGAAAACGCCCTGTCTGCAATACTTGCCATGCCGTCACACTCGATTGAACGAAGTAATCTGGCTGAGGCGGCTTTCCCTGATACAGTCTCTATCGGAGTCCCTTTGCAGTTGCTTTCCAACCGCCCCGATGTGCGTCAGGCTGAAATGGAACTGACGCAGGCGTTCTACGCCACCAATGCGGCCCGTGCCGCTTTCTATCCCAATATAACCCTTTCGGGGGCTCTTGGGTGGACAAATAACGGTGGTGGTGTTATCGTAAATCCCGGACAATGGTTGCTCAATGCCATTGGCTCCCTGACACAGCCATTATTCAACCGGGGCGCAAACATCGCTAATTTGAAGATTGCCAAAACCCGTCAAGAGGAAGCGAAGTTACTGTTCCAACAATCTTTGTTGAACGCAGGAAAAGAAGTGAACGATGCTTTGGCCGCATGGCAGACTGCGAAATCGCAAATAGAAATCAATGCTCGACAGGTTGAAACATTATGCGACGCTGTGCGAAAAACTGAATCGCTGATGCGTCATTCCAATACCACCTATTTGGAAGTATTGACCGCCCAACAGTCTCTTCTCGAAGCGGAAGTGCAACAGCTACAAACTCTTTTTGAACGCATACAAAGTGTAATCAAACTTTATCATGCGTTGGGAGGAGGAAGAATTTAATTCGTAAGAGAATAGATGGAATTTGTACGTAAGGCAATAACATTAAGCCACACTTTCATAATCCTAATAGTAGTGGGCATTGCATTTACTTGTCATAATGAATGGCAGGAAGTGGAAGCATTGGAGGTTGACAATCGACGTATAGATGAATTCAGAAAGGAGGTAAACCGTATTCATATCCAACTGATAGAGTTTTCGCTATTAGGAGAAACTGTATTGGATTGGGATGAAACAGATTTGGAGAATTACCATGCCCAACGCATCACATTGGACAGAACATTGTACCTTTTCTTTAAATTCATGCAATTGGACGTATCGACAGTGTGCGTAGTCTTTTGGAAGATAAGGAACGACAGATGTTCCAAATAGTTCGGTTAATGGATAAACAACAATCCATCAACAAGAAGATAGTCAGCCAAGTACCTGTTATTGTGCAAACAAGTGTGCGGGAACAGCCTAAGAAACAGAAGCGTAAAGGTTTCTTGGGCATATTCGGCAAAAAAGAGGAAACGAAACCAACGGCAACCACTTCTATGCTTCATTCGCTCAATAGAACTGTAATCAGCGAACAGAAAGCGCAAAGCCGTCGATTGGGTTTACAAGCCGACAGTCTTGCGGCTCGTAATGCAGAACTCAACAGACAACTGCAAGGATTGATTTGCCAAATAGAAGATAAGGTACAATCCGACCTGCAAAAACGTGAAGACGAAATAGCAGCTATGAGGGAACAGTCGTTTATGCAGATAGGCGGCTTGATGGGATTTGTCCTTTTGCTGTTGGTCATTTCCTATATCATTATACACAATGACGTTAAACGGATTAAACGATATAAGCGGAAAACGACAGATCTGATTTCACAACTGATGAAATCGGTCGAACGGAACGAGGCGCTGATTGTTTCCCGTAAGAAAGCGGTGCATACCATCACCCACGAACTGCGCACACCGCTGACGGCAATAACAGGTTATACCGAGCTGTTGCAGAAAGAGTGCAGCAAGGGGAACAATGTGCATTTTCTTCAAAGCATACAGCAATCTTCCACCCGTATGCGGGAGATGCTCAACACCCTGCTTGACTTCTTCCGTTTGGACAACGGCAAGGAACAGCCTAAACTGCTACCTTGCCGCATTTCAGCAATCACACATACCCTTGAGACGGAGTTTATGCCAATAGCCATGAACAAAGGGCTGTCGCTAACAGTGAATAACGTAAGCGATACCGTGGTACTGACCGACAAAGAGCGAATAATCCAAATCGGGAACAACCTGCTGTCAAACGCCATCAAGTTCACGGAGGAAGGCGGTGTATCACTTACAACAGACTACAATAACGGAATTTTGACCCTTGTTGTTGAGGATACGGGTACAGGCATGACCAAAGAGGAACAGCAACAAGTGTTCGGTGCGTTTGAACGCCTCTCAAATGCCGCCGCAAAAGACGGTTTCGGACTTGGACTTGCCATTGTGAAGAATATAGTGACGATGTTTAGCGGCAAAATCCGTTTGGAAAGTGAGAAAGGGAAAGGAAGTCGTTTCACGGTGGAGATACCTATGCAAAAAGCCGAAGAAGTGCCGGAGAAAGAGTTACAAACCTATGTCCGCCAAAAGGATAGAAACCTCAATGTTGTCGCCATTGACAATGACGAGGTGTTGCTCCTGATGTTGAAAGAGATGTACGCCCAAGAAGGAATACAATGCGACACCTGTACCGATGCATCGGAACTGATGGAAATGATACGTCGGAAAGAATACAGTCTGCTACTGACAGACCTGAATATGCCCGGTATAAACGGCTTTGAGCTGTTGGAATTGCTGCGCTCATCCAACGTGGGTAATTCACAAACAATCCCTGTGGTCGTGGCAACCGCTTCGGGCAGTTGCGATGCGGCGGAACTTTTGGAACGAGGCTTTGCCGGATGTCTTTTCAAGCCGTTCTCCATATCTGAACTGATGGGAGTTTCTGACGAGTACGCCATTAAAGCGACACAGGACAGCAAACCGGACTTTTCAGCCTTGTTGTCCTACGGCAATGAAACTGTCATGTTAGAAAAGCTGATAACGGAAACCGCGAAGGAAATGCAGGCTATACGGGATGCGGCAACGCGAAACGACCTGCAAGAACTTGATGCCCTGACACATCACCTGCGCAGTTCATGGGAGATACTCTGTGCCGACCAACCGCTGAAGGTTCTCTATGGTGTGCTTCACAATGTAGCAACGCCCGATGATAGCACCATTCAACAAGCGGTTAATTCTGTGCTTGATAAGGGAGCGGAGATTATACATTTGGCAAAAGAGGAAAGGAGAAAATACGAAAATGGATAAGACAAGAATAATCGTGGTGGAAGATAATATCGTGTATTGCGAGTATATCTGCAACCTGCTGGCACGGGAGGGATATAGTACCGTGAAGGCTTACCACCTATCGACAGCGAAAAAACATCTGCAACAGACGACGGATGATGATATAGTCGTGTCAGACCTGCGCCTAAACGATGGCAATGGAATAGACCTGCTGCGCTGGATGCGCAAGGAGGGAAAGATGCAGCCGTTCATCATCATGACCGACTATGCCGAAGTGCATACCGCTGTGGAAAGCATGAAACTCGGTTCGCTTGACTATATTCCAAAGAAACTTATAGAGGACAAACTCGTCCCCCTTATCCGCTCCATACAGAAAGAGCGTCAGTCGGGACACAGCCGGATGCCCGTGTTCGCCCGTGAAGGTTCCGCCTTTCAGAAAATCATGCACAGGATAAAGTTGGTAGCTGCAACCGATATGAGCGTAATGATATTCGGAGAGAACGGCACGGGCAAGGAGCATATCGCCCACCACCTGCACGACAAGAGCAAACGGGCAGGCAAGCCTTTTGTGGCTGTGGACTGCGGTTCACTCTCCAGAGAACTTGCGCCGTCGGCATTCTTCGGACACGTCAAAGGCGCGTTCACGGGTGCGGACAGCACCAAGAGAGGATATTTCCATGAGGCGGAAGGCGGCACGTTGTTTTTGGATGAGGTGGGCAACCTTGCGTTGGAAACCCAGCAGATGTTGCTCCGTGCCATACAGGAGAGGCGTTATCGCCCGGTCGGTGACAAATCGGACAGAAGTTTCAATGTCCGCATCATCGCCGCCACCAATGAGGATCTGGAGGCGGCAGTGAGCGAAAAGCGTTTCCGACAGGATTTACTCTACCGTCTGCGCGACTTCGAGATAACTGTTCCGCCGTTGCGTGACTGTCAGGAGGACATCATGCCGCTTGCGGAGTTCTTCCGTGAGATAGCCAACAAGGAACTTGAGTGCAATGTGAGCGGTTTCAGTTCCGAAGCCCGAAAAGCGTTGCTGACCCACGCATGGCCGGGCAACGTGCGCGAGCTTCGGCAGAAAATCATGGGAGCCGTGTTGCAGGCACAAGAAGGAACTGTCACGAAAGAACATCTTGAACTTGCCGTGCCGAAACCGACCTCACCCGTCAGCTTCGCACTGCGCAATGACGCGGAGGATAAGGAGCGGATAATGCGTGCGTTGAAACAGACAAACGGCAACCGATGTGCCGCCGCCGAACTGTTGGGAATAAGCAGAGCTACACTATACAGTAAACTTGAAGAGTATGGACTTAAATATAAATTCAGGCAACCATAGCCGATTTTGTTGAATTTGACTATCTGCAAAGGTTTGTTATTCAAAAAAATAATATTACCTTTGCATTTAGGAAAAGCGTTCTTTTGAATTACTGCAAAACGAGGTGAAATACAGAATTTCGCTGGTTTCTAAATCGTTACCTATTAAGCTGCGAAAATTTGCAAGTGCTTGAATTTTAGCAAGAAAGAAAAATCGCTGTGACTTGCAACGTGCGTGGTCAGATTTTTCTTTATGCCGCAGAAATCGGCGATTTCCTTGAGGTAGCTGTTCATTTTCTGGTTGCACATGACAGGCAGGCAGCATCCTTTCTTTACGCAGATCGGATGTTCCCTGTATTTCTCCAATATGGCCAGTGGAACGGGCAGCAGCGGGATGTTGCTGATGGAAGACGCTTTTCTGCGGTGTTCCAACTTGACCCTTCCCTTCCTTATCCACCAGTCACCGAGATTGTCCTGTACCAGGTTTTCACCACTCAGAGTGGCGACATCGGAGAACGCCAGACCGGTGAAGCACGCGAAGACAAATATGTCCCTGACCAGCTCGAGCCGTGGGATGGTGAATTTCTTTTTCATGACGGCCTGCAACTCGTCGTAGGTCAGGAATACCGGATCGGTCTCGTCCTGTTCCATCTTGTAACCGTAAAAGGGATTCTTACGCATCCATTCCTTTGCCAATGCCATGTTGGTGAATTTCTTGAAACATTTCATGTAGCGGACTATCGTGTTACGGCACAGTCCCCCCTCCGTTTTCAGGTAAATGTCAAACGCGCGGATGAACTCCGGTGTCAGCTCATGGAAGGTGATATCCTCCTTGCCGTAATAAGAGGGGATAAGCCGCTGCAATTTCTTCACCACGTTCTTGTACCGGTTGATCGTAACGGGAGAGTAGTCTATGCCTGTCAGTGTTTCCATTTCCTTGATGCCATCCTGCATGGTACCGAGCAATGTACGCATTTCGGTGTCTTTCCCGAAAACACGTTTCAGGATCAGTTTCGGGGTAATCAGGGCCTGTTCCAATACCAGTTCCTTGTGTTTCTCGAGGGCACGTGCGTGTAACTCCGCAATATAGGTATTCAATGCGATGGATGCCCTGTCCCTGCCCTTGCTGCATCCTTTGGCCGCATTCCATAAGTTCAGAGGCACGCTTCTTTGGATACGGGTATCGTCGTAGCTCCCGTTGATGGTTATCCGCATCAGTACGGGGGCCTCACCGTTTTTCAACAATTTCGTTTTGAGCACGAAAAAAAGAATGTTCATTGTTCCTTGTTTCATCACTTTTGTTTTTTTAGAGGTGTTACATCCAATTGTTTCGTCAAAACCGGATGGCATGAGGACGTGAAACGAAATGTTAAATTCGGTGGCTTTTTTGAGGGACTTGTGGAATAGCCATAAAAATCCCATTTTTATCAGGTTCGAATTGCCTTTTGTATCCCGGGTTCGATTCCTTTTTTTATCCCGATGGGAAATACCGAATTTTTAAATTTATTTCACATTTTCAACTCCATCCGGTCATGTGTGCAAAATTACTTTTTCACACCGGAGATTGAAATTGTCAAACAGTTGAAAAACAATGAAGTATGATACATATTTATGGCTTTTTCAAAAGCCTTAAAAAAAGCCACTGAACTGGCAAAATCCAACTTCACAAATATGTAATGAAATGCGTAGCGAGGGTAAAAAAAGAACCCTTGAACTATCTCTAATTCAAGGGTTTTC